>Ga0307507_10000117_pt1 | contig 132542 bp, 85 predicted proteins | sample 7_EM_MG_FD_207223 | JGI IMG/M metagenome (GOLD analysis project Ga0307507, IMG submission 207223) | Populus trichocarpa ectomycorrhiza microbial communities from riparian zone in the Pacific Northwest, United States - 7_EM | ecosystem: Host-associated > Plants > Roots > Unclassified | place...
ACTTCTCTTGCTCCTCACCTTGATATCTTCGTAATACAGCATTCGTTCGCTTCATCTTGGAAGCATTTGTTCAAGTCTTCGTTAAGACATTTGTTCAATGGTTCGAGCCGTCACATTAGGAGGAGTACATTATTTAAGAAATCTGGGGATTAGCAAGATAAGTTATAAAAAAATATCTAGATTGCCAAAGAAACAAACCAACAAGGCATAAGCCGTATAGAGGGCTATAACCTATTAAGACACCAGGAAGACTATAGGAGGTTATATTATAGGACTTTATTATTAAGTTACTAAAGTTAAAAGATCCTATTATAGGGCAAGATCATAACGTAATCTTAGTAATAGTGGACAAGCTAACAAAGTGGGGATACTTTATAGCATACACTAAAGAGATATCAGTAGAAGATATCGCTAGAATCTATATAAAGGAAGTATTTGTAAGACATAGAGCACTAAGTAAAGTTATATTAGATAGAGATCCAAGATTTATAGCAGCATTTTAGGAAGTATTTCTAGCAGAATAAGGAGTTCGCGCAGCAACCTCTATAGCGTATTATCCGCAGATGGATGGATAAACGGAAAAACTAAACCAGACACTAGAATAGTATTTAAGGCATTATATCAATCACGTACAGAATAATTGGGTATCGTTATTACCAGTTATATAGTTTGCATACAATACAACACTACAAGAAGGAATAGGGACATCACCATTTAAGGCGAATTATAGGTACGAGCTAAGAACGTCATTATCACCACACCAAGTAAGGAAAACGAGTAGCACAGCTAAATAAAGAATAGAGATATTAATAAATCTTTATACAGACCTTATAGAAACAGCTAAACTAGTATAAGAGCGAATAAAAAAGTACTACAATGCTAAGAGATCTAAGGGACCAGATCTTAAGGAGGGAGATAAAGTATGGCTACTACATAAAAATTTCAAGAGTTAATAACTAAGTAAGAAGTTAGACTATATCAGACTAGGACCTTTTAAAGTTAAGTAAAGAATTTTATTAGTTACGTATAAGTTAAACCTACTAGCTAAAATAAAGATCTACCCTATACAATATATCACGATGCTAGAACTAGCACACGGAGATATTAAGCCACCAGTTTACAAGGCAGACATATATAGAGGATAAAAAGAAGATAAATGGCAAGTTTTAAAGATTATTAGTTACAAGAACGTAGATAACAAAATATAGTATAAAGTAAAGTGGATAGGCTATAGTAAGACTACCTAGGAACCACTAAGCAACCTAGAGAACGCTATAGGAAAGGTATAGGAGTATTAGAAGAAAGCAGGTTAGGTAATATTAATAAGAAAGGATCGCCAAAAAATAAGTCGCCTAAGGGGGACCTAAAAGGAGCAATTGCTGAGCTACTTAGAGTTGTTTCCCTTGTAGGAGGAAAGCCAGTCCTTTTATTACCTAGCTTGGACAGACCCTATTAAACTAGTTTCTATTCCTTAGAACGAACCTTCTTACGTATATATTTAAGACGTTAAAGACGAGTATAAGCTAGACGTTAAGCTTTAAGGATATATACGGACTCTTCTAAAATACGTTAAACCTTAAGCAGCGCAGAAGCTAGTTTACCATTAAGTTTCTTAGCGGCAGATTAAATACAAGACCCTATAACAAGTTACTTAAAGAACCCAAAGACTGTTAAGAGTTATAGGACGCGCATACTTAGTGTTAAAGATAGAGCGAACGTCGCAGGACAATTAAACGTTTGCTTTAGTGCACTCTAAATAAGAGAACGGTTATTAAGATAAAGGGCTTACTAGTGTAATATAAACCAACCCCTCTTGTACACAGCAAGAATATAGAGACGGCATTATCTCACCTAGAGACAAGATTGCAGCAATAGTGCAAGACCGGCGAGCTGTAGAAGAAGAAGAAGAAGCTTTAGGTATAATAAATAAGGATATTAACCAGACTAATTAAACGGACATCACACCTCTAGTAAACAACTTGGAGATATTAGGAATCTTTAAGGACAAAGATAAAGAGGAGGGAGATAGTGTTACAGACAGCTTAAGTACAATATTACAACTACTTAGAGAAGAGTTGGAGGAAGCTAGTTAGTTAATATAGGCACAGTCCAGGATGGATCCAGTAGAACTATATAATAAGGAATAGTAGCTAAGGTTATATAATGTGATCTATATAATCTGTATAATCTATATAATCTATAACAGAGCAGATAGAGCACATATACCTTACGGAGCAAAGGGATTTCTTAGGCGTATAGTTGTGTATTTAAAGGACCACAGTCCCTACCTAGATAGTTCTCTCTTTGTAGTAAATCTTAGAATACAATTGGAGTTAATCTGTTAGGCAACCACTCCACTAGTTGTTATTACGTTATTGACACTATTCTTACCTATATACCTAGCCTAATAATAGGACCCACCGTAGTTCCTGCTACAAGGTTCCGTTATAAGGAGTACTTTAACCGCTACCAATTCTAATATAAAGATGGCGTAATATCTTAATTAACTTTATAGTTGACTTGCCTAGCAGTAACAGGTTTATAAATATTATAGTAGTAGTTAACCGTCTTATAAAAATGCGATATATAATCCCTATAGACTTAATTAATATAATATTAGTAGCCGAATGTTTTATTAGGTATATTTTTAAGCTATATAGACTTCCTAACTTAATAATATCTAACTATAAAAGCTAGTTCGTTTTAGACTTCTGGCAAGCTTTATATAAACGGTTAAGTATTTAAATATAACTCTTAACTATATTTTACCTAGAGATAAATGGTTAAACTAAAATTGTAAACGCGATTATAGAATAATACCTATAAATATACTACTTCTATCTGTAAGACAACTAGGAAAAATGGCTGCCTTTAGCTAAGTTTACTATAAATAATACAATAAACGTATTAATAGGCGTAATACCATTCTATATAACCTATAGACAAGACCCTTAACTTGGATTTAAGCTATAACCTAATATTAATATAACAGGACCCATAATTAAATAGATCTAGTTAATTAATACGCATAACTTTGCTAATTAAATAAAGCAGTTAACGGAACTATTACGAAGTAAATTAACGTACGCTTAAATATTATAGGAATAGCATGCAAATAAAGGACGAGCCCCCGTATAGGACTTTAAGGAAGGTAATATGGTTTACCTAAATATATAAAACCTAAAGACTTAACGGTCCTTAAAGAAACTTAATTAGAAGTTTGTAGGCCTATACTAAATTAAGAAGAAACTAAGCCCGTACGCCTATAAGCTTAAACTGCTAACTAAGATAAAAATATACCTAATATTTTACGTAAGCTTGCTATAACCCTTAAAAGATAATCCTATAACTCGCGAAGTGCCACTGCTACCTCCCATAATTATTAACAATGGTAATGGTTCTTACTTTACTAACTTAATTAATAATATGCGATAGAAAATATAATCTAAATAATTTAAACTTCTTATTAAATGGGAAGGATATAAAACATAAACCTAGGAAACCTATGAACAGATTAAGGCCGACGTGCCTTCCCTGGTAAAAGAATTCCACAAAGACTATCCTTTGTGGCCTACTCTAGCTAGATAGATATAATATAAAGGCAAATAACTGCCACCTAATATAAAAATACGAAACATAATAGTAGGAAACTCAAATTTAAAAAGAACTTGAAAAGTACTATAACGTTTATAATACGGTTACGTAATATGTAAGATATTAAGGAACTTTAACCGCTGGTTAAAGTTATCTAATTAGTTAGATTTGTCTTGCTAAGACCGCCACCTAGCGCTAAAATACAACCCATAATAAAATTATAAATTCTTAACTAAGTTAAATTATTTTAAACCTTTGGCTAAAGGGGGGGGTACTGTAATAGGACTAGCCCAATTATAATAGAAATGTCTCGGTAAAACACTTAATAGATGAATTCCAAAGCTTTAACTGAATTCTACCGAAATTCGTCGAAGACTGCGTGCGTACGTGCGCACGCATCGACCACCAAGCCCCTAAATATTTAATTATATGATTCTCTCGTTATTCCCTTCTCTTCTTTACGCAACGTCTTGTACTCTGCAAGAGCTATATACCCTTAGATTTAGATAGAATTTATATTGTTCCTTTGAATCTTCCCTAAAGCCTCTTCGCGCCCTCACAATTAAGAGGCTGGAGAAAGTAGGTAGAATATAGTAGCAAGTAAATTAGAATAATTTTATGCGCCTAGTAGAACTTTACAAAGTTAATATTTACATGGCTACTATGGCTATCTATAATAAGAAGTTAATAGCTATGGTGTTAAGAGTCTTCTTTATCTTCTTAATAAGCCTGACAAGCCTTAGTTTGTTAAGTATGTTGTTTAAAGTATTATAGCCACTTTATGCTAAGCTCTTAATTTAACTAACCATTTTCTAATATTCTAATTATATAGTCGCCCACATCCTCTATAGCCTCCTACTGTAGCGAATTTATATACTAGCGTTCTTGGAAAATAATAAATGGTGGTATTATTTAACCATGTATCCTAATTGCATTAATCTGTAATACCCACTCTCTTAATCTATTAATCGTCTTAAAATTAATGAGACTACCTCGTAGTACTACTACTTTAGCACTATCCCTTCGCCTGGTAAAATGTGTCCTACGGTTATCGATAAGAGCCAGCCAATAGAATCAATGGGATCAAGGCTCGTGGCCATACGCGTATTTTTGATTCTGGTGTTCGCGCACGGTCCAACTCTCGTAGGACGCTACCAGGCGAAGGGATAGGCAAAGCCTATAGCGTAGCTAGTCTCATCTATGTTCCAAATGTCTAATTCAGCGACATTATACTAAGTCTTAGCGGTAGTGTAGACTTTAAAAAACTGCTATACGCGGGCTAGATTGTTGCTAGTAAGAGCTTGTTTGTAAGAGTACATATATTGGATCCCGCCGCGCTTGCGACAAGTTCGCAAGCACTCCATGTCTTTTGGCCTGTTTGGCGACGTAAGGGCGGGACACGTTACATTGTTCCGCAGTAAGAGAATATATATAACAAGTACGCAGCTCTTCCTGCCGTTTTAGGAACTAATATATCCATATTTTGCCTTAAGGTTCGACCGAGATGTAATATAGAAGGATGGTAGATTCGCGTTAAAGTATAAGGGTAGCAATAGTGCGAACAGTGCGATATTAACATGGAAATCTAGCTTAAGCAAGGTAAATATAATGTTAAACTATTACATCCTTGCCAGCAGGACTTATACAATATTAGTTAGTATGGGCGACTTAATAAGACCTCTGCTTTCTACTAAGGCGACGACGAAATGTATTTAGATTAATATTATATACCTTTACACAGCCTTCCTTGCTTTTATAATAACCTAGATTATAGGCCTTAATAGCTAGCTATATCTTCTCTTCTGTATTAGGAGCTTAAGACCAACAAGGCATAAGTGGTAAGGTTGGTGGTAGAGGTAATTGTTAAGGAAGTATTGGGGCGAGTCTGTTTAAAAGGTGCGGTAGTCTATCTAATTAGGAAGGCGGTTAGCCTAATCAGGCAGGCGGTAGGAAAATCCGTCGGAACTACCTACACCGTCATAACCCCCTAACTTACGTTATATGATTTGAAGCGTTAGTGGTAGTCGGTGGTGTTATAAAGGGGTAGTACGGTGTTCATGAAGAATTGTGAACACGCCTATCGTTCTGAAATATACGTATAAGGAAAATTTTATTAATTTATATTAGGATGGAGGAAGGAGCTATTGATGAGTTTATTGGTTTGAGAGGCAGAGGACGATCGCCTCCCTTAACGCCTTGCTAAGCCTGGTGATATTGTTTATTAAGTTATTATCGCGATATTATCGCGATAGCGAATATCTGGAGACCTTAATGATATGAGTACGATAAGTGGTATGAATATACATTCATTCATTACTCGGAGCCATGGGTGCCGTGTTGTTTTGAAACTAGTGTTCGCGCACGGACTACCTACTCGTTGGAATATCAGAAATGTCGGGATTTATGTCGGGATTTGAATCGTGGGTGGGAATGTTTGCGAGTTTCGCGGTACCGGGGCTTCTCAGTTGCTGCGAGGCTGGTTATGTCAACTTGGCGTTTGGGGCATAGTAGAAGCACTGAGTCGATAAATGCGTCAGCAAAAAGGGGCACAAGCGTCTTGAGCTGAGCCTCAAGCCATGAGGCGCTGTGATAAAGTGGGGTTTGCAGCGAATCAGAGAGTGGAAATAAGTAATCCAGCCCTAGAAGGAGCTGAGCTTCGCTGGTGATCTTCCCGCAGGACCATGGCGCATCTGGGAGTGGGCAGTTCATAAAGGGCCTGGAAGCCTGCGAGGTTTCTCTGACCTCTTTTGTTCATATGGTTTAGACGCTGAGGCACAGAATTTCTAACTCTTTCTCGTCTTTTGAAATTGCACGTTCGTCCACCATGTTCTCCACACACACAGTCTTGGTTGTTCTTACCATGTTAGTAACTAGTGCGCGACCCCAGCTTCTTCCAAACCCGCAGCTTGGTTGGCTGACAACTGCCCAGCATTTGTTTCCTTCGCCACGGCATCGTCCGAGGGGTCGCCCGCGGCACCGCTCATAGATCGAGATGATACCACGACTGCTTCTTCTGCCTTCGTATATACCACCGATAGCGGAAATATCACTTTTGCCCTTACTGCCGTAAAGTCAAATGGCGATATCTTCTTCCACATGGAGGCTCCGGCCGGTAACTCTTGGGTTGCAATTGGGACTGGGGATAAAATGGACGGATCGTTGATGTTTCTGGCGTACGCCAGCGCAAACAAAAAAGGTACTATTAGATTCTAGAGCTCAAAGAGGTCGGATATTTCAAGTCGCCGAAAAGCAAGGCTGACAAGAATCCTGCTTTACAGGTGTAACATTATCTCCACGTCTTTGTGGCAGCCATGTCGAGCCCACCTGGGACCCCAAGATCGATTGTGAACTGGTTACCGGCAATGGCATCACGAATGGAGTTATCACATATAACAACAGCGAGATCTACGTCGTTAATGCGCACTGCAAGAACATCACCGGGTTGGCCAGAGAGAAAATCGACTTTGGCAGCACACAGCAGAAGTTTATTTTTGCCGTCGGACCAGGAGATCATACCCTCGAGAGTGACGATAAGGGCTCGGGCATTCGGCGGCACGACGAGTATGGCGTTTTCCAGATGGACATGACAAAGGCTACGGTGCAGGATGGCGATGGCGTGACTGTGCCGACTGGAAAGGCTGCTACGGAGAATAGCAATGCCCAGATAGTGGGCAGCCCGACGCAGGATAACGACTGGACTGGTGTATTACACGCTACTGCAATGTGCGGCGCTTTTGTAATAATATTCCCCATGGGTGTCGTCATGCTGCGAGTGCTGGAGAAGGTCATGTTTCACGCTGGTATGCAAGCTCTTGGAGTTCTGGCTTCCATTGTGGGAGTCGCGATAGGGCTCTATCTGAGTATGATGTATAATCACGTAAGTCAGCGCTTTGTAGCCTCTCATTTCGGCTTGATCGCGTTGGTGCTGAAACTCTCCACTACAGTCCAAACACATCAATTCAGCCCACCAAATTCTCGGCCTTGCTCTCCTCTTCTTCCTCTTCGCCCAACTCAGCCTCGGCTGGTTCCATCACCGACTCTACAAGAAAACACAGCGCCCAACCCTCATGGGTAAAATCCATCGCTACGCCGGTCCCGTGATACTAGCTCTCGGCGTCGCCAACGGCTTCCTGGGCTTCAGCTTCGCGGATAGCAGCCGATCGAACATATTTTATGCTCTTGCTGTCCTTGCCATTGGTTTGGTGGTCGTCGGCTTGGTTTTCCTCAAGCAGAGGCAGAAGAAGCGGAGAGCTGCCGCCCTAGGCGGGTTTGGCGCTGGTGGGTCCTCGGAGTATGCGGGACATGGGGGTGCGCCGATGATACCCGGGAGCGGGTATGCAACGCCGTACGACCCGTCGAGAAGCGATGTTGCGTTGGGGCACCTTGGCGCTCCGCCGGCATACGACGATAGATTTGTTACGCCGAGGCCGATGGTTTGATGGTTGGGAAGGAATTAGGTGAGGGGCATGGGGAGGAACATTTTATAGACGCTAGGAAATCGACGCGGCTTTGGATTTCTTGAGTTTGTATCCGGGCTGTATGAGTGGCGACTATATTCTGTGATTTGGATATTGCATATATGGAGTTTGGGGTGGATACGATGTTGGGAAGTAAAGCAGCAACGACCGAATTCATAATTTATAATCACCTACGAAGCAATATCACAACACGTTTAGTTCTCTTGAAGCACTCGTTCAATCATATAGATATATTACATGTAAGTTATTGGTTTAATTGAGGCGTGATCTGATCACTGGATGCCACCACATATTAACTTCAGACCAACTGTTGAAGGCTCTCAGAGTGGGGGAGAAGTGGCAGTAACCAAATCATGTGCACGTCGAGCTAAAAGAAATTACAGTCAAATGCGTCGGGTTCGATAAAGCCTCTTATGAAGGCCCTCAGCCTACTTTAAAGAGCTGTGGACAACAAACTGAACTTATTGAGCCTTAAATGGGCGCTACGGATTCTAGCTCGCAGTTCTGGAGCTGCTCGCAAAAAATAATTAAATATTTTCCTAAAATCGGCAAGTCTATCCTGAGCGTGATGTTCATTTTCGTATGTAAAACGTGACATTTTGCAGCATTCAATCGGGGCTTCGGGATGCTTCAGCGATATGTACCACATCCAAATTGAACTTGTAGCATTGGTTTGAAGGCCAAGAATGGACGGGTAGGTAAAAATAGATTAAAGAATGGTGGAGGGCTGGTCTGCAATGACAGCACTGCCACAATGTCGACGCTTTGCCGCATCTGTCACGACTTCTACCTCACCCTCGTTTCGAGCAAGGGTTTAAAACTGAAATGACGATGGACTTTGCTGCTTGCTGGGCCGATAAAGTGCCTATGTCGCCTCCAACTGCCCTCCAACCTGCCCGCCAGCTCTAGAGAAAGAAAATCTCGCGATCGTGCTGTTTACCTTTTGCTCGTGTTGTGCGGCTGTTGCCATTGCCGAAAAAAGTCCAAATCGTATTCCGCTGCGACGGCTTGCCTTAGTGTTGCTTTAGATTGGTGGAATTGTTCAGCGTGCTCGACGGGGCGCGAATGAGAAAGTCGACTTGGATGAAAAGTACGATGTAATAGCTATGACGATGCTGCGTCTCTGGTAGATAGAAAGCTTGAGATATACCCGATTGGTAGGGTTGTAACTTGGTTCTGACCCTATGCCGTTGCATGATGCTTGAGCCACCTCCACACAATAAAATCCGCCAGTAGGTTACGAGCGTGACATTGCGCGCAGGAATCCAACGCACTTCCTCAAACACCATAAAACATCCCCTCTGCTTTGTCCCCAGCCTTCTGCACCCCCCCCTTCCCCCTCCCCCTCCGGTTTTGCCCGGGTCGCACCGCTTGGCTTCTCACGTTACCCGCCGACAGCCCTCCTGGAGTATCTCACCGAAACGCCCAGCAGTCGCACCTAACGCCCTTTTCCCTTCCTACCACGCTCGCTCACTAAGCAATTGACCGTCGAGTACAGAATGGCAACTCAACAGTCTTAGAACATCACCGCCGGCCCCTGCTCCTCATAACTTTATCGCTCGCCTCTCGGAGTGGAGTTCCACCTGCTGTGCTGTTTCACCGTCACGGGCTTTTTCTTGTTGGCCGAGTACCCAGGGTCAGCTCCAGGGCGACAACGCATATAATACCGCCATACCTACGTGGGCTTTTGAGGGTCTCGATTCAACAAAAGCTTGAGCTGGAGACTATACTTTGACAGGGCGGGTTGGTTGCTGGTTGATGGACAACACGGCTACCTCCGCTATATTCGAGGGGCTACGAGCAAGCTTTGCTAGTGACCATGAGGTGTTGGACCAGGAGAAGACAATAAAACTCTTCACAATGTGCTCGCACTCTTGGGAAAACCATTCCCGGTCAAAACGAAGGGAAGCGCCAGTTGTTAAACCCTCGCGGCGGGCCCCTCGCAGCAGACGGAAATTCTGGATTTCTCCTCCGCCAAATATCCTTTCACCCCACCTACTAGTTTTCTTGCTTCTCTCCTTCTTCACATCATTTACGCAGGCTGTTTTCATCAACTTCGAGAATTGCCTAGATCCTGGCATCGTCCAGTCAGACCCTTTACAGCTCCAATTCATACCCCTCTATTTCTCGGCCAGGTTCAATAGAACAGCACCAAGCCACAACCTCAACATCACAATTTATGGTAATGTATCCGGGCAGGCAACTGTTGGTACCTACCCCCCGCCGGACGACAAATCCTGGTCGGATCCAAAAATCACATTCGGCAAGATCGTGGACGTGAGCCCATCGAATAATAAATATGCGACACTCTTTTCTACATACAAAGTTCTTACTTACACGCCTTACGCTGCTCCTGCAAGCCAATTCTGTTTGTCGACAGTCAACACATCATGCCCAATTGCTCCCGCGTTTACTGCCAATGCTAGTGATCCGTATTCCTTGCCGGCTTTCACGGTCGGACATGATTTCTTCAGCTTGTACTCCTTCGCCACCTTAGCGAGTACCGTCAGGGTTGATTCTGGAGATGATGGTGCCCCTCATTTAGCCTGTGTGTCTGCCAACATTACGCCGGACCTTGGTCAGAAACTTTCAGATGCACTCACATACCTTCCTGCAGCAGTATTAGCGCTGGTGGCTATTGCAACCGTGCTCGCAGCAATGTTCAGTCCGTGGGGCACTGTAGATCCATTCCGTTGGACTAGCAACGATGGACGAGACGAAGATTTGCTGCGGTTGGTGACACCTGGGTTTGGTGACTGCCTGCAGTATATCCAATTCATCGTTTTAGCAGGTAGCCTGAACCTAAATTACCCAGGTTTCTACCAGCCAGTGGTCAGTCAAGCAAGCTGGTCGGTACTACTATTCAACGAAAGCTTCGTTAGCCATCAAAACGGAACTCAAAGCCTCGTCGATGGGATATATTTTGTCAACGGGACTTACGGGCTCTCGCGACTCGGCCAGCTGGTAGGAATGTCAATGGAAAAGGATATCTGGGCCGGCATGGCAGTGTGGATCCTCGGTATAACCCTCGCAGTGGTCTTGTTGTGCCAGTTGGGATTCATAATACGATGGAGTCATCGCCAGATTAGACATAGCCAGCAAAGAGATCTCCGGAGTCTGAACTGGCCGTTTACGGCTGGGAATATCGTCCGGATTTTCTTCAACTACTTCCTTTTACCAATCATTGCGTTCTCAATGTTCCAACTCGTGGTTGCATATCACTCCCCAGCGTCAGTCGTTGCCATGGCCGTCGCATTGCTGGTTGGCGTCATGGGTTTTGCCACTTGGATATTTTGGCTAATCTTCACGACTCGACCCCGGGCTCACCTTTTTGATGACCTTCCTACAGTTTTGACTTATGGCCCACTTTACAACACATACTCGGACGAGGCAGCACCTTTCGCCTTCATCCCCATTCTTTTGACCTGCATTCGAGGTGTCGCAATTGGGGCAATACAACCCTCCGGGATCGCCCAGATTGTTCTTCTTGCTATTTGTGAGGTGATTTTGATCCTCACACTTAACGCCTTCCGACCCTTCCAGGCAAACACTTCTATGAATGCCTATCACACTTTCTTCTCCGTCATTCGACTCGTCACGACCTGTCTTAGCATCGCCTTTGTTCCGTCGCTAGATGTCTCGGAGTCGGCAAAGGGATGGCTAGGCTATGCGATCCTCTTGCTACATGCCATTGTCCTTATCTTTGGGTTCTTCTTGAATGGACTCCAGACGATTATTGAAGTTGCCGCCAGAGCAGCAGGTGCTGGTGGAGAGACAAGAGGTGGACTTACCAGAGTTTTTGGAATGCGCCAGCTCTCGAGGCGTACTCATCGCAGGAATCAACGAAGCAGTCTCAACTCCAATGCCGCAATGCTAAGTGCAGAAGGCGATTCGAAATCGATCCAGCTTATGGGAAGCAGAACAAGAAGCTTGTCCGCAAGCTCTGCGGTCTTGCTAAACCAGCCGTTAACTAGAAGCCAACAGGCAAGCCTAGGATTCGACAAGTTCAGCCAGGGCAGCGAGTACAGCAATTTTGGAGGCGCTAGCCCTGTCCCAGGAACACCTGGTTCCGCAACCCCTTTCACATACCTTCCTGGCGGGAGTGGGAGTGGTTCTACTAGATCAGCATCTCGCAGGCCCACTTTGGCTCTGGGAACGAATGCCGAGCCTGTGGATCCGTACTACCGCCCTCCTAGAGCTCGCAGACCTACCATGGATCCATACACTCCTGGCGCACGTAGCAAGGGCTCGGCTGCAAGTGCAGATTTGGCGAATATTCCGTATCAAGATTCTCCAGAACAGGCTGAAGATGGTGATTCTGGAGAGGGGCCGTCTTCTTTCTCCCCTCCTCGCGGATCTATTGCTCCAGCTTATCTTCGGATGCACAGAGATGACTCGGATCCAAATCTCAGTGAACGACGGAAGCAGACTGACTACACCGTCCGCGAGTCCGATAACTACTATGGCATTAGAGGTCCGGCATTGTCAAACTTGCAGACGCGGAAGCTTAAGACCGGGCCTGCAGATCCCATGGGGCCAGTGTCTTCCGCTACCGGGTGGTTCAAAACCCTCTTCGGCGGCAAAGGAAAAGAGAAAGGTAAAGGATTTGAGGTTGTGAGGAGCACACGGATGCCACCACAAATGATGTCACTGGACGAAGACGAAGAATCTCTGCCTGTTGATCATGAGCCATATCATGACAGCCCCGACGGTCCGTCTAGCGCAGCTGTTAATGCGGCACCTAGTGAAGACGGCGGGAATGCAGCAAGAGGAGTATTAGAAGTCACAGGGGAGCCTGGGCCGCTGATTATGGATGATGGGGAGAGTTACCAAAGTAGCCATGACGACCCATTCGAACATCGTATGAATCGAGTTTCGGACATTCCTCCAATGTTAGGGCCGATTGACTCTCTGAGTGGCATCGAGCTTCCAAGTCGGATAGGTTCACGCGCAAGTTCCAAGCCTTCACGGGCCGGGACGGTAAACCGCGCGCCTACGATACCACGGAGGAATTCAAGGCGGACCAATTCAAGAGATGGACCAGCTATGGTCGATGAAACCAGTTTATCGACGGTTGCAGGCTTTCCTCCAGATACTCCTGGAAAAATGTCTACTATACCTCCCATGCCGGTCGTACAGCATCTTCGCCCGGACAACCTTCAGGTGCGGCTACCATTCGGCTCCTCCGAGCTATCACCTTCCCCGGAGCGCACACCTGGACACTCTGCGGCTTCAAGCATCTATCCTATGGGAGAAGCAGCAACGGATCCGGGCCATCGGCGCGGTTCGTTGGCCCCGCCTCGGTCAATGAACCAGCCGGATCGGCCGCTCAGCACTGGATACGTGCACCATCGTCTCGCAAGTGACAGCATCCAGGCGAATGCTTACGACATGAGCTCGCATCTGGAAAGTGCAGCGGAGCTGGTGGATGCTAGGCGGAAGAGCATCAGCACGAATCGCAGCGATGGAACCCATTGAATAATGAAATATTCTTTCTTCGATTCCATGTAACCCTTTTCCAAAACAAGCCAACGCAGCACATTTCTCTGATACTTCTTTTATTTCTATTTTATTTCTTTTTATTTTGCTATTGAACTGCATAGAAGCGATAGCGACGAATTTCCTTACTGTATAGCCAAAAAGTGGCAGCATCAGTCATAGGGCTGGGCGTATTGGGACGAGGCACTTTGACTTGCTTCAAGGCTACTAGGCCATAATTTGCACGGATTTTTTTGCTTGTTGGCCACCAGCAATGGCGGGATCGTTGCAAGAGGATTGAGCATACGGGGAACTTTGGAGATTGCAGCCTTTTGGGAGAGTATCTTGTAATTTCAACAACGAGAGTTTTGTAGGGGGGCATTTCTTTTCGTTGTATATTACGTATACACTTTTGGCTGAACTTTCTCGAAGGGAGATTGGCTCGTTAATTTACAGTGGCGTGCAGAATCGCCTTCCGGTTTTTGGCGCGCGCACATCGTTTAACGTGCAGACAAACTACAGGGGTAGCCGCAAGCTAAGCCTAATATGGTGTACCGTGCTGGGAGACAGAACGGTAAAGTACAATTAAAACCGTGATAATAATACAGAGAATTGCCTTAGACGAATTATCACGTGCTATATGATTTGCTTCACTAGAAACTGTAATATCAATATTCCGCAGAATGTAAACAATCCTAATTGATATTACCTTTCGGAGGATCGAGCAACGTTAACGCAGAACGCAATGTCCTGCTTTGCATACAAGATGGCCCAAAAAGATCGTCAAATGCTCGAGTATACATTGCTTCAGCTTGAGTAAAGTCCTCTAGCGCTCTGTAGAGTTTCCCTAAGCTCCACATCGTGTTGAGGCCCGGTTTATATCTCGCAATGGCCTCGGTGTCAAATGCATCCTCCTTCCCTTGCAGCGCCCGTAAGTACATCGCCTCCGCCTCCTTCAGCTTGCCTTGGTCCTTGTAGAGCAAGCCCAGCTTGTTGACCGTGTCGAGTGTCGATGTGTGCTTCGGTCCGAGCGCCTCCTCGTACCCTTGCAGCGCCCGCAAGGACATCGCCTCCGCCTCCTTCAGCTTGCCTTGGTTCTTGTAACAAACGACTCCAGGAGATTCAGATTGATGAGGATGATCTAAAGCGTGTAAAGAGCGCTGAGTAGCCTGTATGCATTCTGCGTCAAATTATGGTGAGCGTCATGTCCTCGCCCCATTCCTGAAAGGCGTTCTTCAACAAAGACGTCTGTATGGTTGCTATTCCCACCCTCTCAAATGTGTCGGGACGCTCCGAGCCTACTGCCGAGAATGCGAGCAAGGCAGACCATTTCTCATCCTTGGCGATCTCCATCCAGAGGATATCTGTATATATATTTTATCGTCACCCGAGCAATCATAGTGCCACCCGTACGGTGGGAAGTGATTTTCAGTATCTCGGTTGTCTGTTCATCCGTTCGCTTAAGGGATAATCCTCTCACATAGCAATATGGCTGCTCTTCTTCACTTATCCCTCTCCAGTTTAGTTCCATTAAGTCCATGGCCTCACTGAGGACTAATCTCTCCGCCGCGTGCAGACATCGACCTCTGAGCCTGAGTATACCTGAGCTGATTTCACCAAATGGATCGCGACCAACTGGAATGGTCGAAACAGAAACAACGCAGGCTTTTTCCTCCAATGTGGCCTTTGAGAAGTCAAACCACCGCATCTCCGCGTTTCTCGATCCAATGGTTTGCCCACGTGCGTCCTTTGGATAGTAGTTGGAAGCCCACGACCAACTAGGGGCCCGATATGGAACAAATTTTGTCGTTCCTTCCCGATGATACCAGAGCAGATCATGCAACAAGGTATCCTCCCATAATCCAGCGTAATAGGCACAGCCTCGTTCAGCTTGGAAGCATTTTGCGACGCCCTGAATGGCCGGGAATGCATCTTTGTCGTATGAAAGGGAGAGAAGGCAATACTGGATGACAATCTGGCGCCATCGATGCTGTGGAGATAGCACTGGATCGTCCTTCTCAACCTTGCCCCTGTAATAAGTAGCAGGGATGCCTTTCATTAATTCCATCTTTAGGAAGTTATAGGGTGTCAGATGATCGCATTCGCACGTTGTCTTGCTCAGACATTCCCAGTGCAATTCTTCATCACCAAAGTGAACAAGGCGTTTCGATAAGAGACGCTCCTGGAACGCCCATGCTCGTTGCAGAAGGGGCATTTCGGAGTTTTGGAAAGCGCCATGGTAATGCTCTTTTCTGACATAGACAGACTAGGCCGACGCTCCCTTGGGAAAGTTGTATGCATACACCTTCTTCTCTGGGGGCGGCTCACCAAACAGTCCGCCGTGAGCATCTTTAGATCGTGTCGCGGCAATAGTCAAGGATGCAGAGGCATAGATAGATGCCATGTTGCTGCTTTCTTGCCGCCAGTCCTCTTCATCGTCTTGAATAGTGCACAGGCTGTCGATCCACAGATACTCAAAGCCAAGACGATGTACCAATCCGATCGCATCCTGAAAAGTGCGCGGGAGAGTATGCCACGGTATATGCCACTGGAAGGCGCTCAACGTAGATCTTGTAGTCTCGATGGGTTTGACGCCACCCCAGCAATGACTCAGACAAGCATATTGTGCCATTGCGGGCTGATCGACTCCGGCAATATGTAAGCGGACACGACATCTGCCTTCGATTCTCAGTATTCGTGTTGGTAGAGTCACAACTGTTGGGGTGCCGCAAAAGTCGTTGTGGGACTGATAACAGTGACCTAGCCATCTCGAGATGCATGAGACCGTGGTCTCCATTCCCGCTATGCTGTACTCTGGGGTGTCTGCACGTATTCCAGGCCACGGGCACAATGATCCTGGAGAGGTCAGCGGTTGTCAAAGGACAGGAAGAGATGACTCGCCTTCATCTGTAAAAAGATACACCCCAGTCGGCTTACCCCATAGATGATCTTCGCCGTCCCAAGGGTCATACTCCGCTCTCCATGGCGTAATTGTAAAGCTGCAGCCACGTGCGTATAAAGGATGAAATTCAATGTCAGCTGGCTTGACGGAGTCCAATGTAAAGGGTTCGAGGACAGTATATAACAAAGTGCAGGCATCACAGCCTTGCTCGGCCGATGCGGCGAGCACATCGTAGGATGTTTTGTGTTTCGCACCCACCTCCCGGCTGGTTTTTCGCAGCCACCCATGCTCAGCGCATAGCTTGCACAGATTTTGTTGTGCTCTCTGGCCGGATTCGACTATCTGCCTTTGGCTCGTCGCCATATTTGACCTCCGTGCGGGGTTGAGAGAACCACTCTCAAGTTCGGAATCGTATCTTCCTCGAATACACCCTGGTGGTAGCAATAGAGGCCGGCGTTTACAGTACATTGAATCGGAGTCGATGCACAGGCAGACGCTGGCGGCGCAAGAGAAGGTGCTCGGGCCTAAGCAATCCAGACACGCTTATCACTACCACCATCACCACCGCAGTAAACTTAAGTCCTCCGAGTTCTCTAAGCTTCCCTAAACTCTGCCATCGTTGCAAGGTAACGCTGTATGCGTGGGTAGAGGCGTGGGCAGAGCCGCGGGGCGGAGGCGTAGGTAAAGAGCTAGTAGTAATATACTACTGCTGCTGCTGCTACTATCACTGCTACTACTATTACCTCTTCAGAATACTATATAAGAGAAATCTATCTCATGCGCCGCTACGAAAGGTGCTCCTTTTACTGAGCCAACTAGAGGCTCTAGATTCAGTTAAGTCTTGGCAAATAAGCTGTAGATTTAATCAATTAATTATAACCCAATATTACGGTAATAAAGCTCAGACTTGATATATAGTTCGACTCTATCGTGGCTTAGTTCGATCCAGGTGTTCCTGCCAGCTAGGTCCATGCGCACAGAGGTTTAATCATAATAAGAAGCCATAACATATATACTTCGATTTGGTGTTCGCGCACGGGCCGCAATCAAAGGAGCACCTTGACGGGCATGGGATAGAAGGGCTATGTAGGACTGTGTTAGCCGAACTGGGTGTTACTCTGGCTATTCGCAACGGAGCAGTTAAACGCCTTCAGAGCCACTTTTGATTAGGGCCTAGTGCATATATACAAGTCTCATATATACATATTCCCACTCGATGAAGTGTAATAAGGGGCTTCCTTTTCTTTACGACTTGATGCAGATCAAAGATGCAGATCAAAGACGGCGTGCTCGAGTGATTTCGATACGGAGCACGGCCCCAGACCCTTATCTCATGAATCAGACCGTACCTGGAACATCCACCACTCGACCACCGCCGAGCCCCAAACAGCACGAGACTTACTGACTTTCCTTTCTGTTTCTGCAGCACCAAGCCTGACATTCTTATACTGCACCATAATCCCCCCTCATATCCAACCTACTTGCTTTTTCTAGCATCCACGCTCGCTCCAGCTAGCTACATGCCCAGCAACCGCCATCGCCTAATCCCGGATTGAACTAGTGACTCCCCTCGAACACTCCCCGAGAGCCTCGAGCCTTACCCGACGCCTGAACACTACACATTACCCTCCGCCAGTGTATCGATGCACATGGAGGCGAACGGAACCCCTTAGAGTTATTACTAAACCTCCACCTCTACCGTGGCGAGGAACCGAACAATCCTCTCGGTACCACAGCTCTTCCAACCTTCCGCACGACCAGCCTCACCTCCTCCACCCCTCCCTCCCTCAGCCTCCTCCGCGTCCTCTCCCCCATAATACACGCCCGAGCACACATCCGCAGCGTTTGACAACTGCCCAGCCGACCTCACAACCATGGACTACAGCCTCTTCCCGCCCCGCGTCCACTCCCACAGCACCCCCGCCCTAATCTCACCGCTCGACAACCCAAACCACACCCAGCAGCAGCAGCAGCAGCAGCAGCACAACAACCACAATAATCGCGGTAACCACCACTACAACTACTACAGCAACCGCTATGACGGGCACAGTAGCAACATGCCCCACCCCCTAGCCCACCACGCCAGCGACGAAGCAATGGCGGCCCACTTCCTGGCCGCCGGCCCTCCACCCACCGAGCCCTTCGGCGGACAGACCTGGCTCGACTTCCTGCGCGAGACCAGCGCCGACGATGCTGCGGGCCCGTATCCTAGCTTCCTGGACGGTGGCGGTGGCGGTGACGGTGGCCAGATGCTGCCGCCGGCGCGCGCGGCAGAGGGGGGACGTGGTAGCAGCGGTGGTGGTGGTGGGCTGCTGCAGACTGAGGCGCTGGGGATCGCGGAGAGGAAGAGGAGGCTTACGGCGCCGGAGCCGCCGACGAGGCGGCCCGGGTATGCGGGCAGTGGGAGCGGTGGGAGCAGCGCGTCGTTGCTGCCGCTGTCGGCGGCGTCGGGGTCGTCGGTGGCCACGGCTATTGATTTGACGGCGTTGCCGGCTGCGTGGCCTCATCGTGGTGGTGGGCGCGTGGAGCAGGCGGATGCGGGGAGGAGGGAGAGCGATATCGTGTTGCCGGCGTGGCAGCCGGATTCGGAGGTCGCGCAGTGTCCGGTTTGTGGGAATCACTTTAGCTTTTGGTATCGGAAGCATCATTGCAGGTATGTTTTGGGGGGGTTTTTTTTTGTTGTGTTTGAGGGGTTTGGGATGGGTTTGTTGAGGATGGGAAGTGGCTTTTCTACTTTTTTATTACTGTCGGGGCGTTTTATATCTCTAGGAGGGCGTGTTTTGCGAGGAACTTCACTTGGTATTGTGCTGAGGGGAAGTGCATTGATTTTGCTATTCATTGATTTCTTTACTTTCACTGCTTGTAGCTCTCTATTTCCTTAGAGACCACGATGCTAACCATTTACCTCTAGAAAATGCGGGCGAGTGGTTTGTGCAAATTGCTCGCCACATAGGATCACCATTCCCCGCCAGTTCATTGTCCACCCTCCATCTGAATTGACTGGAGTTGGGGCAACCATTATCGACCTTACTGGTGACCCTGAAGACCAGGCAGTAATGTCGAGTTTCGGTCCCTACAGGAATCCGGCTCTTGGAGGTGGTGAGGAAGTGCGAGTCTGCAACCCCTGTGTGCCAGACCCGAATTTTAGCCCACCTCCCCAGCATCACTCCGACCAGATAGAGCCCAACAACTGGCCCTTCCCTAACTTCGACTACGGGATAAACCCCCCACCACCTCCACCAGCCCAGCCGCAAAGCCGGCCTCGCCACACAACCTACGACAGTTCCTCGGCCGGCGTCCCACGGCCACACCGCCGCACCTCCCACAGCGACATCTCGCAGGCCCGCCCCGACCAGCCCCGCGACCGTCCCGACCCCTTCCGCGACCGCCGCGTTTCGTTCCACAACCGCAGCCGCGTCTCAGACCTCTGGCCTCCGCCCGCTCCTCCATCCTCCTCCACCGCTGCGACAACCCCCCATTTCCTACCCACCGACCCGCACACCCCCCACCGCGACCCCCCGCCCCGCCCACACTCCCACTACATCCCCCAACCTCCCCGCCACCACCACCATAACCGCCACCATTCGCACTCGCATTCCCAACACTCTCAGCGCCACCGCGCCCCCTCCTCCGCCTCCCCCTCCCGCTACCGCTCCCTCCTCGACGTCAACGCCCCTCTCCCACCCTCACCTCCACCCCCGCCCCCTGCATCCCTGGCCCCGCCGCAACCGCACCAGCAACCACAGCAGCAGCAGCAGCAGCCGCAGCGCCAAATCGCGGAGGAGGACGAGTGTCCGGTTTGCGGAAACGAACTCCCGCCGCGTGGGCTCGATGGCGGGGAGGCGGAGCGCGAGGAGCATGTGGTGGAGTGCATTCGGGCGCACTTTTCGGGGTCGGGGTCTGGATCCGGGTCGGCGGCCGGGACGGGGGGTGGGGGAGCGGGAGGGGTAGGGACTGGGGGAGTGGCGGCGCGACACCGGTCGAGCGGTAGTAGTGGTAGCGGTAGCGGCAGTGGCAGTGGCAGTGGTGGTAGCGATGGTAGTGTCGGCGGTGCGGCCGCTTCGTCTCGCGCCGAGGGCTCGCGGCCGCGGCGGGTGACGGCCAGCAACCGCATGCTGGTGTACCAGGCGACGGAGAAGGACTGTGTGGGCGAGGAGGGCGAGGCGCAGGAGTGCGTCATCTGCTTCGAGGAGTTCGAGGAGGGGGACGAGATGGGGAGGTTGTTGTGTTTGTGTAAGTTTCATCGGGTGAGTCTCCCCCCTCCTTTTTCTTTTTTTTCCCTTTGCCTTTTACTTCAGTGCTTTGGTTGGGTGGAATGAGGGTGGGGGGTTAGAGTTAGGGGATGAGTTAAGAAGATTGGTTCGAGGGATGCAGTTAAGGGGGTTGATTGGACAAAGCTAACTTGGGTTCGAACAGAGCTGTATCCGCAGGTGGTGGGAGACTAAAGGGCCGGGGAGCTGTCCGACTCATCAGTTGCATGATTAGACGACCCGCGACTCTCGAACGGTTTTTCTATAGGCTGGAATAAGATCTTTTTCGTAGTGCATGCATGCTCGTTTCCATTACGTTCTACTCACTGCAAGGGGCAGGGGTTTTTTTTTTTTTTTGGCATTCGGGATCAGGTTTTAGACATTTTGGTGTTTCGTCCGTTTTAATCAGTTGGTTTGGATCTATCGCTACTTACTCAGAGGTTCGGTGGGCAGAAGCGCGTAGGTATTTACGGCATTCTGGCGCGCAAGGGTAGGCTTGGATGGGGTGTTTGATATGCTTCACGTTTATAGAGCGGGGTTGTCGGTTGGGGTTTTTTATTTAATGGGTCTGGCTTGCAAGAAGAAAGGAGGGAGCGGGTGTCGGATTGGGATATTGCTAATGGGAATGACTATAACCTGAACTGTGTGAATCAAAACTAGATTGGGGTGCGCTACGAAAGTAAACGCCTACTCCTCAACCCAAACCCAAATCCAAACCCGAATCCAAACCCAAATCCAAACTCAAAGCCCCCTCTCTAACGAAGACCGAAATGCCCACTGTGCAAGAGCGAGGTGTGCGTATTATACATTACTCAACCCGAGGACTTTTAATACACGTCTAAGCCACCTCGCTCCATTGCCATCGTCCCTCGCAAACGAGCCTCGCCACCCATTATCCTTTTCGTGCTTCATGCTGCATTCGTCCGCTCCTCCACGCCTTCAGCGAGATGATATCCAGCACCGCAGCCCCACCTACCCGTCCATCCCCCACTCCTGCGCCTCGTCCGCTACCCCCATGCTCGCTCCAGGATCTATGGCTCCGACTCCCACTCCTCCAACTTCCACTCCTACGCCCACCACCGCCGCGCCCCGCGTCGCCCATCCCGGGTCCCCGCCGAGGTCCATCGCGGCGGCGTTGCGCAGGTCGGGGTGTGCGGGGGGATTGAAGGGGTTGGGTTGAGGCGGGTGAGACTGGAAGGGCGAGGAGGGCGTCGAGTGGTGTTGTAGTAGGAAGGGGTATTGGTGTTGGTGTTGGTGCTGGTGTTGATGCTGGTGCTGGTGCTGCTGGGGGAGTTGCTGAGGGGGGTGGGGCAGGATGTGTTGGTGCGGTTGCGGGAAGAAGGGAGAGGAGGGCTGTTGGTGTTGCAGGTTATGCTGCTGCTGCTGCTGGTACTGATGTCGCTGAAGCTGCGGTTGCTGTTGTTGTTGTTGCTGCTGTTGCTGGATAGGCTGGTGAGATTGAGGCTGAGGTCGTGGATGGGAATGAGAGTGCGGGTGCAGATCCCGCCCAGTCATGTCCCAGCCCAGCGGCGCGAACGGCTCGGGCCTGAAGCTCTGCAGCCCGGGGTCCTCGAGCAGCAGCATCCCCGTGTTGCCCATAACCGTGTCCATCGGTCCTTCCATACCCATCGCCCCTCCCACATCCATACCCGCTATGCCCGCCTCGCCCTCCGCGGCCTCCTCGTGCCGTCGTAGAAGCGCTAACGCCCAGCTCACGCGCCCGACGGCCAGTTCGGCCAGCTTGTGCACGCCTTTCCGCTCTAGCTCGACGAAGACGGCGTAGGCGCGCTCGACGCGCGGAATGTTCGCCAGGTTCCCTGTTTCCAGCGCGTCTAGCAGCAGGATCATGCAGCTGTTGAAGGCCTGCTGGCCCATGTTCCAGCAGATGAGGGCGGCAGGGACGCGATGGTAGAAGAAGAGGAAGGCGGAGAGGAGGGCGTTGGAGGATGAGATGACGAGAGCGCGGCCGCGCAGGAGCGGCGAGGTCGGGGACGGTGGCGCGGGCCCCGGGGGCATCAAGGTTGAGGGCCCCGCTGTGGGTTTGGGCGTTGCGGTCGTCGTGCTAGCGGCTGGCGGGTGCGAAACCGAGCTCCGGTTGTCGACGCGCTGCCGGTTGAGCAGGATTAGGTAGTTGTGCGTTTTGCCGTAGAAGACTATGGGAATTGGTTAGCGGGGGCCTGAGGGTGGAAGGAAGGGGGCAAGATTTACCGGCTGCCATGGCGTCGAGCGGCCATTCAGGGATTTCTTTGCTTTCATCCAGCCAGGACTCGTCGAACTGGAGCATCTCGGGCATCGCGTCCCACAGCGCTCGCAGCCTGTCTGTGAAGTTGTCGATTTTCCCATTAGTGAGCCGATCGCTGCTGAGGATCTGTCTCGCCAACACTGTGAGCTGGTTCACGAACTCGTCTAGCCGTAAGATTACCGGGTTCGTGGTAAGAGGCTCTGGTGGTAAGCAGTCCCCGATGCCGCTGATGCCGAGCGGACGGCCTAGGGTCATGGAGTACTGCTGGTCCATGTGCAGCATCCACCACCACAGCATCTGCCGCAGAGCGCATTCTCGCGGCGGCGGAGCGGGATCGAGATACTTGGGATTGCGGTGCAGGCCAATGGAATGGGCGAGGCGGATCGTGAGGCCAAATAGCGTCCATGCGTCGAGGAAACGTCCGCTGTTCGTCAGGTATGGCCCGATCATGATCAACGTCTGGATAGCAAGTAGCGTGGGACGGTTCATGAAGGATGCCATGCGTAGAGCCTGCATTGCCGCTGCAACTGTAGTTGCGGTGTCAATGTTGCGCTCGAATTAGAATAGACCAATCATCTTCTTACCGTAGACGTCCCCTTTTTTCGACTCTGCTTCCATGGCGCCTTCAACCCACTTGCCGCCACACTTATCAAAGACGCCATTCTGCGATCCTTGAGCAAGCGCGGCAAAAAGCAGGGCAAGCATGTCAGGAAATGTCTCTGCATTTTTCTGGGAGTCGGATAAGAACCGCTCGACCTCGATGGCGGTGATTTCGTCGGGCATATGAGGAAACGAGTAGCTCTGCGCGCGGCATTGGAATGTCTCGAGATAACCCAGAAGCTCGTCCCTCGGAGGCAAACAATTCAAAAGAGCCGGGATGCAAGCCTGCGGGTACGCCGGCCACATGGTTGCGAATGGAAACGCGGGGGGGTTCTGCGGAGCATAGATGTCCGCACCCCGTGGCATGGCATGCGTCAAGGACTGCGGGCCGACCTGGAGATTGGCGAACTACGCGCACGATGAGAAAAAGGAGACTTTCGCGGTTGAAGATGAAAAGGTTACAAACGTCATTGATGACATTGGCTAGGCTAGGACTCCCAAAATACAGATTGTCCGACTTCTCCTGGCTCTTGAACCTCTTTTGCCGCGAACTCGCGCTCCTCTTCATCGCCCGCTTCCAAGGTGTCTCCACCATAGGACGATCTGAAGACGTGGGCCGCTCATTTTGCTCGTCTGTTAGTGGAAATGCTCCTGCGCGTAGAAGCTCTTTCAGGCGGAGATTCTCTGCGCGCAGTTTACGAAGCTCGTAGGACTGTTGGATAGGGCTGTAGTCGCCGCCCTCGGCAACCACAAAGTGGCACTCTTTCGGCTGCCCACGAGCGCAGCACGCTGAGCAAGGCTTGGTGCGATCACACTTCGTATGTGCGTGAGCTGAGAGTACGGGGAAAGACACTGTGTCCCAGTGGTTTTTTTGGGGGAGCTTGCCTTGACCTTGCGCTCACGACATTTGGTGCATGACAGCAGCTGGCGGGGTTGCTGGGGCTGCTTCTTCTTGTTGGCGTCGTTGACTGTTAGTACTTCGTCGGCAGGACGGAAATTCTCGGTCAACGAGGATGAGCTGGGAGGTTGGATCGTCATTGTGAGCTAGGACGGGAAGCACCTTTTGTCCAGTCAGATGCTGGGATAAAAAAAAAAGCTTCGCAGTGCGTTATGAGTGAGACTTACAGTATAGGAAAAGTTCGGAGAAGCTCGAATGGACCGGAGAAGTGCGGTCTAGATGGACCCTCTATATATAGATATACACCTATAGGGATTTTAATAGTATATCATCATCCAGATAGCCCAGCTCGAGCAGCAGCCGTCTTTACTCGTACGCTCCGCAAACATGGCACCCCCCGAGCCATCTTACAGGAGATCCCGTCTTCCCCCCTTGCTCCGACCCAAGAACCAGGTTACGAGCTCAATGGCTCAATCTCGCAGTGTCACTCCTGGGACGGATCAACCAGTTGACTCGCGTGGTCAGGCTGACCTGGGTGCTGCATTTGGCCCACACGGTCGGCTTCCGGGTTCGTCACCATGGATTCGTTTGGCAGGCCGATCTGTGGCAGATAACGCGGCTGCAGCAGATATCGCCAAGCAGCCAGTAGACCACAGGCAGAAGACGAGTGGGCATCGAGTGGTTGCCCTTTAGCTGGGAAAGTAAGACAGCGGGCGGGACAGCCTGTTACACTTATTCCACCCCCCCAATCGCCCCCATCCGCACAGCCCGACATGACAGCCATTGCAGCACATCTCAAGTCCGTTCGGATCGTTATTTGGCCCATTCTGGCGGGCCGATCCTTTTTGCCATGGCGACAACTCACCACAGACCCTGCCCCACATCCAAGAGCTACCACCACCACCAGCAAGCACCGATTTGAGCCAGACGTGCACGATTCATGCATTCCAGAGTCTGGCCCCGCCGGTAGTGTCTTCGATATGTCAAAATCTTGTTCAGTCCGACATGACTCGCCGCCAATGCGCATGGTTGGTCATCTCCCGCAGCCGCTGGCGAGTGTGGCTTGACCGCCATCTGTCTCGTTCCGCGGAACGTCACTGTCGGATGCGCATCAACCAGAAACTCACCATGCCCGATTCTCAGAGTCGCCCCTTTTAGCACGCCCTGCACTGCCTGGCACCGCCCTGCATCGTCCGAAAGTCTTTTTCCCTCCGATCCCCAAGCATCGTGCACCACGAGCTGGAACCTTCCGCTGCATCTCTTGTACACGCTGCCCCAAAGGATCCATTTCGTCAAACGTCACACAAGAAAACACCATACCCACCATGTCCAGCATCGAGCAGACCTTTCCGCCGGGTCTGGTCGTGCTACGGCGTGACAGGATGGGTGGCCTGGGCCCATCCCAAGGGCACCGAGGCCCCGCCGCACAGTTGCAGACGTCCGACGCCTCCGCAATCGTGAAGCTGTCCGAAGACCGTGGTCTGGAAGACGCGGTGAAACCTTATGGCAAAAGGAAGCTGCCGTCTCGACCCTTCGCAAAACTTAATATCTGACGCCTTGGCGGATTGCTAATGTACATTTGAAAAGCCATAAAGACGTCACTAGACGCCGCCTCTTTTTTTTGGGGGGGGGAAGGAAGTGGGCTTTCAACCGCAAAAATTCTGTCCGATCTGAGCTATCCTTCCGCCTCCCTCGAGATCAACCGAATCGGAACCACTTGCTTATATTGATAGTATAAATGAACCCTTACCAATCGAGTCTCCCAGCAGTCCCCGACCTTTGCTGCCGGCAGCCCTAGAGTCTCTGGTAACTCCATGCTGAATTCAACCGACCAATCAGTAGAGATGGTTGAATGCCAGAATTGATCATTGTAAACTTTAGTTACGATGATTTTAATTGTTTCGGGTAGTGACAATTCGTTGAAGCTGTGCGCGCGATGGAAGAACTGGGCTTGCCAGAACCGAGTAGAGTTAAATTTAACCTTTGAGATGAGGCGCTCTCGCGGAATCAGCGTAGTCATGATCTTGATCATCTTTGGGGTCTGAAAAGCAAGGTATTTGCTTTCCTTGCTCCCCACAAGACTACGACCTGTCACTGCCTCTTCCCGCAGCGCGCTTTCGATCTGCCAATGTGTAACCATGTCCCCATACCGGCGAAGAGGGCTTGTGACTTTCGCGTAGTGTGGTAGTCCAAGGACGCCATGCGGGATCGATGTAGTGGACGGGAGAGTCTGGCCTGCGAAGACTTTCAGGTACTCTATCCCAACGTGCATAGGTAGTACTCCATCTGCATCATATGCAGGCTCTAGAACTTCCTTTTTGAACCGCTGAACAGACATATTGAATGATTTTCGTGCCGTACCCCTATATACGAGGGGGATGTTCCGTTCGGCGCACCAGGATGCTCCTATTTCGCAAGCCAGCAACATCATCTCCTGGACCATGATGTTTTTGCGGGTTCTCTCATCGAACCAATTGACAAATGGCTTTGCGTACAATTCAATGACCGGGTCTCCTTCCACAAATCGAGCTTTTTCACGAGACGGTCTGGTCCAGCCTAGACCTGGACGGTTATAACTTTCGTAAACCGCAGCCTCAGCTCTCGTCATCTCAAAAAAAATACCTCCAGCTTCCTTACGCTTTTGGCGGCGTGCATTGGCTAGCATGTTTAGGATGTTTAGGTCTTTGATCTGATCCGGGTGGAATTTATCTCGCATACGACGTCGTGCTTCGGGCTTCTTTGGAACCTCTCCACCGACTGTCATGATTATTTCCTCCTCTTCTTGCAAACAGAGGTAGCGGGACAGCGTAGCTGGGGTCATATTTACCACTGTTCGAGCCGTGCCAGGTTGGATTTTAGTCTCTTGAATATTGCCTGCAGAGTCCATCCTGGCACTGAAAGTGAGAACGGGCCGACCGGGCGCAATGCTGAAGTGTTGGGTGCTGCTCCATTGCGGCATCATTGGGTATGCCCGTTCTGGCGTGTAGACGGTTTCTGTCATATGCGCAGCAAGCTTGGCTAACACATGGTCTTTGTTGAAGAACGCTGTTGGGTTCGCAACGTGGACGTGGACCCAGTATTCTGCTTGTGAGCCGGTTTTACCCTCGACTCCGGCTATCGAGAGACCGTCGTCTATCTCCATGGCTCCTTCGTCATCAATGCAGTATATCGTCTGTCCAGCCCAATTCACACGCATGTCCGCCATCGAATCGTGAAAGCCGGGATCATTACGAATCAACTGCGCCCTGGTGTTTATTAACTCCACTTGGCGTGAAAACCGCGATGTCGGTAGCATCAGGCCTTCGTCATAGGCGATCCTGTTTTCATACGGTACCAAGACCCCAATTTCTTGCAGAAACATGTATCCAGTTTCTCGTGAGTGATCATAGTCTTCGTAGCATCCAACTGCACGGAGAATCATTGGTCCAATAGAGAGAAATTGTGGCAAGCCTCTGAACTTCACCGATAGTGACCATGACTCCAGGAAAGAGATTATAAGCCGATCCGCGTCCGTGAATTCTTGGCTTTGGACCGTTCGAACTGCATTTGACGATTCTGTGATAGGGAATCGCTTCTTGCTTGGGCCTACACCCCCAGAATCAGTGGGCTCTCGCATTCCTCGGCTGACGGAGATTAGCTCTCGAGCCTTAGCCGCGAATCTGTCCACTAGAGCTGCTCCTTGGCTGTGCTGTTCTGGTCTCAGTGTTTTCGAGCGATTCACCGCTTTGTCTCTGCTTGCCTGGGCTAAGTAGTCTTGATAGTCTCGCATCCAGTCCCGGACAAGTTCCACGGCTTCCACCTCATTCTTTACCCTGATTGAGTAGAGGCCAGTGACACGTTGGTTTCGTGAGTCAGACCAGATACTGAATCCAGCACGTAAGAGTGCTTTGCGTACCGCGAGTAACATGGCTGTTGTAGCGTTGAATTGTTCTCTCTCAGATCCTTGAGGTCCAAGAAGTTTCCAAGTTATCGATTCCAACGTTTTCGAGTACAAACTGCTGACATTAGAGAGCGTGGCGTATGCACTATCGAGAATGGATGCATTATCTCGATAAACTTTTTCGGATTCACGCCAGAGGTCAAGGAGTCTTTCTAATATTGGCGCACCAACTTCACGCGGAACACCAATATCGAAATCGATTGATTTATTGAGGAGTTCCGGTGTAAGCTCCTTGGTGGGCAGGTATGGCAAGATCTTGTCAAGTAATGATCGACCTATGAAGCTGGGAATGACAAATTGGGCAGCTTGTTGGTCTCGGTGAACGTACTTTCCAGTCATTGTATAGAACTGAGCCTGTGACCCAATGCTTTGGACATAAACACTAAGTATAGGCTCACGATTCGCCTGACTAAAGTGATGTCAGTCATTCCTATGAAGTCAATAGAATTAGGAAAAAAATAACCTACAATATCTCGGCGAGATCACCAGGTTGCAAATAAAGTGAAGTCGTATGTAAATCTGTAAGGGTTTCATATTCCTCGGTCTCATCATCCTCATACGACTGGGTATTGCTTGCTTCAGAAGAACCTATTCTTGTAAGGTCGTTGGTCACATCGCGAACTCGTGGGTGATTTTCGAAGGAGCCGAGTATATCGAAGTTCGGGGTACCATTTTTCTCTTGCCACTGCTGTAGCTGTTCCCGAATCGTTGGCTTCCTCTCTGATAGAAAATTTATCGGTGACGACAGAGAAGTGGACATAGGTGTAGACGAGGATGTCGTCTGCTGGGGGCGCTGTGAGGTCAAGTCAGCCAGGTTGGAGGTCTTAGATACTGAGAGTAACGTACAACTCTGGAGCTATGGAATGATCTTTTTTGGTGCGAGATCGCTTCCGCCTGCTTGCCAAATGCAGGCCGTGTTTTGCCCAACGATTCTAAAGCATGGGAATGAAGGTCTGTGGAAAGACTTCTTGTGGGTTCGCCAGATACCTCTTGAGTTGTTGAATCATTGTTGATTTCTGATTTGGAAGAATACAGTTCCAACAGCTCCCATAAATTCTCCTCTGGTTTATTAAAAGGCACCTTTCGATAGCCTGGGCTATAAGGGTGATATGTGACTGATGGCTCTATCTGAGGTCGATCTTTGACTAGTGGCTGTTTCCTAGACCGATACGTGATCAATGGCTCTCTCGGAGATTGATTTTTAAGATAATATTCCATCGCCAGCTTTCTTTTAGGATTATGCTTGGTCTCCAGCTTGGTCTCCAGCGTTCTATGAAACGAAATCCTGACCTCTGGCCTTTCATAATGGTAAAGTCCAACTACTGGTACTTCTGTCGCCACCTTTCTCATTTGAAATTCACCAAACGGTGTCTGAAGTCTCCTCCACCACTGTATTACTCTCGGTTTCTCCCTCAAGGCGAGGATTTTATTTTCCTGTCCACCAGCAACCTGATCATCTTGTAATTTAGGGTTTAGGTTCTTCTGCTGGGTGTTGAGAGGTTTTCGTTCGAGGTCAAGGTTGGGTCTGGGAAGTGGTGCTTTTTGAATCTGAGATTTTTGCAGCCGGATCTGTGCCCAATGCTCAGAGCGTAAAGGTAGGCCTTCTACAGGAGGTGGTGATTCAATGGCATTGAAGACCGGAGGCTCATGAACAGAAGAGGATGATGTAGGGTGAAGGTTGGATAGATGGCGGAGTTGACGGCGCTGCTTAATGATGCAGCTCCAGCAGGCTGTTGAGAAATCAGTGGTTCGAAGAGCAGCAGCATTGGGCCCAGGCATATCGTGTTGAGTGCAGAAAACAACTCGCCGTCGCAACTTGCCATCTCCAAGAATTTCCCAACGCTAGACCCAGTCGAGAAAGGCGATGATAACTATTGCCAAGACTGAGACCCTAGGCGCGTGGTAGAGAAACCGCGACCGCCTCAACACCACGTCCAAAAAATCTCTGCATTTCGTTTCTCACAAGCACACCATAACTACTAGCAATAGTGCTACCCAGACTAACATAACTTGGACAGGTTTCATTCGAATACTCAAGGTGGTTTTCGGTGTAAATAGCTTCGGAAATTTCAGAGTAAGCCAGCTTTCACAACTTTCGCACCTTTCTCTATGATGATCTCCAAAAATAGCATGTATTATCCGAAGATTGCTTTCAAGTAATGTTTCTGCGGAATTTCAAATTATATCTGATTATTCTCCAATGCTCCTGTCACGCACCCGTTTTGTATTTAGGAAAGTTATTAACAGATTACAAAATTCAGTCTCCGTGAAATGGCAAACTCAAAACCTCCTACAGGGCAGTTTGCTCTACTTTACTTTGCAGCCGCCTCCTCCTTCACTAAGAGAAACTCCGAAAATATCCCTGCTCCTGTCCGTGCAGCGGAGTTATTTCAGCTTCTGGAAGGAAAATATCCCGGAATAAGAGACAAAGTCCTCAGCAGCTGTGCAGTTACTGTCAACCTCGAATACATCGATTTGGATGGTGAGGATGCGGCGGATACGGATTTGGTGATCAAGGCTGGCGACGAAGTTGCTATCATTCCTCCCGTGAGCTCTGGATGACAACTTGCCCTCGCCCTAACTTATCACGCCACTTAGAGCCCCTCTTGATTCTCGTAGTGGACGACGGTGCGCCTTGAGATCCAATTATATCCGACTGTAGCTCGCTGCCATCCAGCTCTCCACGATTGTACAAACACTATCATTCACCTGTCAACCGACTGTCACACGTATATGTAATCTCGCTGAATACCAAACTTCCCATCTGGTTTCAATGAGATCTCCAAGGCGACCTCGGAATGGCACTAGCGACTGGAGCCCTACCACAGAGACCTGATTGTAGTTCCCGATGCATTGACAACGCGGAGAGATTCCTGCTATGGACTCTCCCATGCATCATTATAAAGGCGTACACGCAAAGAGCCATTCGCTTAGCTCGCACCACGCCATGTGTATGTTGGATAAGCATCTAAAGCATTTCAGAACTAAATATGAAAGCTGACTTGAATGGTTTTCCTGGTTTCCGGAGCCATTTTTGAGGACACCTAGAGCATCAAACCAAGTGGAAGCCTCAACGGCGTATGGAATTCTTCATGTAATTGTGGTGGCTATGTATCCGAGTATGCCAGACTCCAGTATGATTGTTCGATAGAATAGCTCTATCAGGCTCTTGAGGCCTTGATTTTGGCGGAAAATCCAAATCCAAGTCATTCTCAACCATCTTCATTACTTTCTGTTAGATGATGACCAGCGGTTGATCGTCTTGAGCGTAATAATTTTAGGTTGTGGAGTAATTTACCACCAAAGCTGTTTCTTGGGGGAATATTGTTCGATTTACGGCGCCCTCTACATATCATCCTAGAGTAATTTGAAGCAGCTTTCTGTCCCGTCGGCGAAGCATACTGCGAAGTTACCCAGTGTATTGAAAAATCCGTAGTATTTTGATCATTGCGTGCTCCGAAGAAATTCATGTCGCCTCAAACATCCTAGACAAAAATACAGAGCATCGAAGCAGAAGAATCGTTTCCGTCGCCCAACCGAGCTTGACCTTTCTCCAAGTTGGGAGCAGGCAGCACGTACTCATGAATCAGGGAAGTAGGCTGGCCAGATTGGGTTGCGGTCCAAGTACCATTGATTCTCGAGAGCTTGCGAACCAACTGCTCGTCTGCGCCTTGCGGCTACCGTACATTTTATGATTCTATCGTAACACGGCGGAAACAGTCAACCACCGGCCGGACATCTACATGTTTCATCCATCTTCTCGGAACTCTACGAATGAACAGTCATTCCGAGTAACTTCTCTGAGATCAGCCTCTCGGTCCGCGAAACCGTATTTGTCGTTTAAACTCCCAACTTCCCAAGATCTCCGTCACGGACTTTGTGAGAAACCGATATCCCGACCTTCGACGAGAACCGACTTCGACCTTCACCCAAAAAATGGCCGATCCAATCGACCCTAGATTGCAGTATACCTCCTTGCCGCCTCGTGCAATCCCACAGTCGTATACTGCGAGCTCGACCCCCCAGAACAATGGCGCTGCTCATCAACCATACTATCTCCCCGCCACGAACCATCAACACGCCCCACCTTCAACCGCCCTCGATCCTACGCTCGAAGAACCCTCGCCAGGCTTGCAGGAGGCGTCAACAGATAATGAGAATGATGCAGATGGTGACCACGATGAGTGAGTAATACTGCGTTTGCTCTAGCATGCTCTTTCGCTTCATGCGATCACATTGATCATTTACGTCGACAAGAGGACGCCTACTTGCTGAGCGTTTGAGCGTGTGCTAATCCATTTAAAGTTCCTCCGCCAAATCCCCTAGAGACATAAAAAGGCCACGAGCCTGCGATTCGTGTAGAGGTCTAAAGGTGCGTTGGGAAAATCGTGGTACACTATTATAGCAACTAAACATAATCAGGTGCGATGTGATCAAGATCCAAGCCATCCCGAACTTCCGTGTAGACGTTGCGCAAAGGCAAACAGGCAGTGGTAAGACCCTTTTGAGGGTGATTGAATGCTCGAGTATTGGCTGACGGCAAAACCAGCATAACGACCCCTCCCACAAGAAAGCGACAAAAGAAGGCCGACAGTCGAGTGGCAGAATTAGAGAGGAAGATTGATGCTTTAACGGCTACATTACACGCTCAAAAGTCCGGAGGTTCTGGGGACAATCGGCCTTATTCAGCACAGGTATCGCCTGCCTATGAATCAGCACCGCCCCAGCTTCAAGGTGACCAGCGCTCCTACAGAGGTGGGACAGAGAGTCATGAATGGGGATTACAAAATAGACTCTCAGAGCCATCAATGAATTATGTGTCCTCTGGAGTACCAAATCGTAGCCCTAACAACAAGAGAAGAAGAATAGAGGAAGGAAATAGCAATACAGTGAGTTGCTCCCAAAGGATCGGATTATGGTTTTCGCTCTGTTCACTTGAGCTAATTAGTTCCAGTCGACCATACCAGAAGATATGGAGGATATGCACAAAGATATAGCCGAAAACCCAGATTCGAACTCCAACGACACCAACTGGGGAAAGATGAAACGCGTTAACAAAAAGGTGTTCCAAGCTGATCATTCCTATATCAACGGACTTATTGACAACCTCATGGATGCCGACACTGCCGAAATAATATTCAACCATTACGTAAATGATATCTGCCCTCATTTCCCGGCGGTCCCTCTTGCGCCTGGCGCAACAGTCAAAGAAATTAGGGAAAAGAAGCCTTTACTTTTCCTCGCGATCCTTGCCGGATCTTCACACGGCAACACTGAACAAATAATTAATCAAGATGTTCAGAGAGAATTAACGAAGTTGCTGAAAGATCAGTTTGCCGATATCATATGGCGTAACGGAGAGAAGTCTCTGGAAATAGTCCAAGCCCTTCAACTAGGCGTTCTATGGTATGTGTTCCACTAGAAATTATATTCCATTAATTCTACGTATTCTATGCTCTGGAACTGCACTGAATGTTTTGAATCAGGTACCGACCACCACTTCATTACGAACAACACAATTTCTATATGATGGTCAATTGTGCTGCAGTCATGGCTTTGGATCTTGGCCTCGGAAGGCGACCGACTCCGAACGTCCTAAAACTGAATGTCGGCCCATTCACGAGAAGCCATCCTAATGCCAATAGTATTGAAGCACGCCGAACATTTATTGTCTGTTATTACCTTTGCATGAGCATTGCGATGGTTCTAAGGCGCCCAATTCTTCTTCGTTGGACGAGATACATGGAGGAAAGCGTAAACATGCTTGAAACATCGCCCGAGGCACTTCCTTCTGACCGCATCCTTTGCCAGCATGTCAAGATGGCTCATATTGGGGAAGAGATATCTGCGCAATTCTCAATGGATGATCCATCCTTGGATATAGGCATATCTGAGCCCAAGGTCGTATACGCTCTCAAAGTCTTTGAGAACGAACTTAGGACCTTACAAGCTCAAAGGCCAAAAGACAATGATCGTAAGTTTCATGTCTCATTAGCATTGAGTCCAGAAAATAGCCACTAGATGAGATAACCATGCATTCTTTTATTTCCAAGACCGCTGACTTCGATTAGCTGCAATTCGACTTGCCGAACATGTCACCAATCTCTACATCCATGAGATTGCTCTTCACAACCAATCTGGTCCGGACCCCCAAACTTCTTTCAAACAAGAAAGTTACACAAAAGTGGGTAAACAGGATCTAGTCGGCCCTGCCCATATCGCAGCTCTCGGAGAATGTCTTACGGCGACCCATGGAATATTGGAGACGATTCTAAATGTTCCATTGGACATTCTTCTCACTCTACCTGTCATCTTCTGTAAGTTTCTACAAAAATCTCCCCTGAAAACTATTCCATACTCATACTTTCAGGTGTGCGAGCTATCTATGCTATTGTATGCCTCATGAAGATGTGGGTTTCAGTGACGAGCCCTAGTGATATGAGCAATATTATCAACAAAGACGACTTGCGAATTGAATCATACACGGAACAGCTGGTTCAACTGTTCAATACAATCGTCTCGAGAGATGCACAAAGTCCACATGGCAAGTTTTACTTTGTCGCCAGGCGCCTGCAGGAAAAGTTCTCGCAGATCAAAGAAGGTGCCGCCAAAGGTGACGCGCCGGGATTCTGTCCAGGCGGCTCGCATGACGAAGAACGTCCCGCCCCCCCCCCCGATCAGAAACCGGTTCCAAAGTCGCGTTCAAAGCCCAGTTCAGCTACTCAAACGCCGTTACATCTCCTGTCCGAAGTGGCCATGGGTAGTAGTGGCTCCTCACCTGTTCCACAACAACGCCAACACCAACACCAACAACTCCATCAGCAGCAGCATCAGCAACAACAAGCTCTGCAAACCCAGCAGCAAACCCAGCAACCAACTCCTCAGACCGCGCCGGCGTGGTACAATACTGGCATTACCACTTCTCAAACATCCGATCTTCTATCCATGGGGACTGGGACGGGCTTTGATCCTACCTTTGATTACTCAAATTTCGACTTCAACATCGGCATCGATGCTGATATTTCTGCTCTGTTCGTCCCAGATGGGATGCTATGGAATTATACGGATCCAAGCATGCAGAGTTATAGTGTGAACTGGTAGATTGACGTCGTCGCGATACGCGGAGAAATGTTGTGGGCGCCACTGCTTTACTTGTGCCATTTCATGTTACGGATATTATGACTCTTAGGCTGCTTTGTCGGCGCGATGGCAACGCTAAATTAATGAGCTTTTACTACTCCTCTTACTCCTGGGCTGAGAAGGTAAGGGATTTTGGCAGGCACGGCAGAGCTAGACAGTCTACCGCTATAAGTGTATATTATATCACACCGTCACGAAAGCTGGTAGGAAGAGAATTTACAGATCTTGTGGTTTTGTTTATGCATTGATGACCAGATGATCGTTACTATGACTACATTTCACCCATTTCTCATCAGACGTCTACATGATCCCCTTACCAACATGACACCTTTTCCACCACATCTAAACCTAGCATCATTAGATTACTCCCTCAAGCCCCCTCCTCAACCAACCACATCTCCCCTTTCTCGTTTTGATCTCTCCCATTTCCCCCTACCCACCCCACGAACCCCCCGCAAACCCCGTCGACCCCAGATTCGAGCTGAACCGCCTGAACCCCACACCCATGCCAATCGGCACCGATGACCTCCGCCTAGGCGAGCGACGCCTCCGCCCGTCCTGCGCTGCGCTGCCCGCGCGCAACAGGCCCGGCCGCGGCCAGCGGCTCTCCAGGCCCTCTTCGAACGCCATGTCGTCATCGCTCTCCAGCGCGCCCGAGGCAGTCGAGCGAGTCGACGTGCGGCTGAGCAGCGCGACGGGCTCGCCGTACTCGGGCTCGGATCCCAGCGCGTCGTCGTGGTCGTCGGGTTTGGTGTCGAAGGAGGAGGCGGGGCTGGCGAGCACTTCGGTGCCTGAGTCGGCGTCGGAGTCGATGTCCTCGTCGTCGCCGAAGCCGGCGCCTTCGACGAGGAAGAAGGTCGGAATGGTTGTGAGGAGCGCGATGCCGGCTAGGATCCAGAAGGGCGTGATGATGTAGCCGTGCTTGACGCCGATGGTGAAGGCGCCGCCGCCGATGGCGGGACCGAGAGCGCGGCCGATTGCGGACACGCTGGTGACAATGCCGTTGAGTGTGCCCAGAGTGCGCAGGCTGCTTGCGCTGTTCGTTAGGAGGATGGTGGATGTGGGATAGGCGAATATGCCGGCGAATCCCCTGACAATCAAGATAGCGAAAAGGGCAGCTTGCTTCGAGAACGTGGTCGGGAGTAGAGTTGTGAATGGTGTGATGAAGAAGACGAAGGGAAATATCATGAAGACTAGTCTAAGGCAACGCAGTACGCCTAAGTAGCGTGCAACTGGAGGAAAGATGAAGAGCTGAATCGTCACGCAGACGATTCCCTGTATGGTAAGCAGAGCACCAATTTCGCTAGAATCTATTCACCAAGTTAGCACGTCCTCTACTAGTCATGAAGAATTCCTGTGCACTTGAATGCATGCGGAGCTCGTCTTCGAGTGATTGTATCGATATACCAGGGAAATGCTCAAAGTAGTTAACTTACCAACGCCAAACCCTCCTGCAAATTTCAATGGAAACCAAACATTTGGACTGTCTAGATCCTGTGGAGGATGATGCATGAAAACTGGAATGAGCTTTTCAGTTGTGGGTTAGCAGAAGTCAATTATATCCAAGGCAAATTTCGCTAAATACCTGGTCATATGCTATAGTATACAGTGCGAGAAGCCCATAGACTATTAAATTAATGACAGCTTGTCTGTTTAGAACGTCTCTGTAACTGGGCCTTAGTTGATGTCCGGGCGAGTTTTCTGAGTCTTGCGATGATGATTCTTCGTCGTCAATAGCCTTGATGTGTGGTTTGTGGTGTGATGGTTTAAGCAAAGGCTCTCTTTCTGGGCTCTTTCTCCCCCTTAATGCGTTAAATGGCCTTTTTAGGAAATTGGTAAGTCTTCGACCTAGAATTAAGCCGTAGTCAGGAAGATCTTTACGTGTGTCGAGGGTTTCCTGGTCACAGTCAGCTAGATTCCTGTTACACTTCTAAAAACTCAAATATATCCCATGTGTTAAGGTGCCCACTCTATTTGGTATCCTGGATATACTCTCGTAAGTTGCTTCGGATATCCAAGAGAATTATAAAGGTCCTCTGTATACCTCGTTCAGGACAAGTATCTGAAGTACTTCAAAAGTTACATTGCGCAGTACGGACTCAATATATTTTCCCTCGCATGTACCCACTTATGATCAACACATGAGATAGGATTCCAGAGAACAGATAAACTCACCCTCAAGAACAGGAATCCAGTAGTAATACCGATGAGGAAAATGCAAGCCGCTACAATATTCGGTAGAGCATACGGAAATCTCTCAAGAAATGAGTGTCCTCGTGGCTTCTTCGGGTCCGTGTGTAGAGGGTTTGCCAAAGCACCTCCAAGGGTCTACACGATCGACATTGTCAGGGCATTGTAATCAAGAGAAATGGATGAAGCGTAAGGTAATATTACCGGTCCGAATATAGCACCAATCGTAAAAACGAGAGGCATGATACTGAAAGCTCGAGGTTGTAATTCCTTTTCCAGAGTCAGTATGCAACCACAGCCAAATTTTAGCCTTATTCGCTGGCGCAGCTCACTTTCCAAGGACACAGCTCAGCCACTGTGGTTCTTAAAATGCCCACGTTCCCCGAGCCTGCTCCCGAGAGCCCTCTTGCGACAATAGCCATTGGCAGAGATGTCGAGAAGCCCCATACAAGCGTCGTAATCATGGTATTAATCAAGCCGATGAGGATGACGGTCTTGCGCCCAAATCGATCGGAAGCGACTCCCCATGGTATACCAGTCAAGCATTGACAGAATGAAAATATAGACGAAGTTAATCCAGCCCACCGAGCGATATCATTTTTGGGTATTCCGAAGCTCTCGATCATTTCAGGTAGGTAAGGAAAAACGCTCGTCAGAGCTATTGGTTCGGCGAAACGACATATTGCTGATAAGAGAGAATTGTTAGCTCGTTCATGGGCTTAAGAACGACCATTTAACTGGTAAAGGGCGGATGCTGCAGGGATGAGGTAAAGGGAAGAAGAGGGACTCACACAATATCACCAATTGCTTGACTGGCAAGCGTCTTTCTGTCATACCGGTGGTTCTTTGGCGGATTGGTGCATTCTGGTGGTGAGAATGCAGGCGGCAAATGAGTCAAGTAGTAACGCAGATTCTGAAAGTGGGAAACGCCCCTCCGCCTTCTGCCAGGGTAAGGGTGGCGCTAGCGGGTGGCCTTCCCCGAGGGGCGCCTTGACGCCAGCCAATCTTAATGCCAACCTCGTTCAGATTACCGAGCATAGACGTGCAAAAACTAAGGTTATGTATAAGCTGTAACAAGTCGAAGCCAAGTCGGATCAAGTACCTGTCGCCTGATGCTTCCTCATCCCACGCCGACAACTGTATATACAAAGGACATAACCCTAAACTAACTACGGCCAGTGTGCGCGAAACACCTGAAGAACCTCAAGCTTAACTCTTACACCACCCCGGCGCATCTCGTTGTAAGTGCGTGCCGATCGTGCCGATCAAACAGCACGGATTTATACCCTTTCTGTATAGAATTATGCCTAAAATAGGTAGTTTAGTCGCCAAGATCAATAAGCACTTACAACGAGATGTAAAGAGGTGGTGTACAATTAAGCTCAAAAAACCACAGACTTTACCTTTTCTGCGAGTGCACACACCCTGCTGCAAGTGCACAGCCCTTTTGTAAGCGCACGGTGTCTACGCTGGATGGTGCACACTCGACCAGTTCCTACTCCGTAGCGAAATTGGATGTGGTGTGTCGGGGACACCGGAACACGGCATGATCACCAGGGTGAGGTTTGTGAGTTTGGTTGAGGCAGCAAGGCAGAAATTGCCAATCAGGCCCGTACCATTAAAACACAACCAAAATTATTAAGAAAAGTCGTGAATATAATAGTAGAGACCTTACTTTAGCCCTCTATAATATATTACAACAAAAACAGTCTTTATTGTGGATATGGATGGCAATTTAGATTTAATGGGTGTGCGAGACCGACTTCAGCCGGGTGAGATAGACCAAGACGCATTTTTAGTTGTATACAAGAATGGCGTGAGCAACCCGCTTAGCGGGTCCCACAATATGCCCATTTTTGACCAGCTCTTGAGCAGATTCAGATAGAGTTTGCAGAAGTATCACTGCTAAACGAGCTAAGATGATTTATGGGAATGACAGGCGGCTGGCAAGAAGTGTTAAAAGTAAGCCAGATGCTACCTACAATTCGCTATGCACATTAAACCAACCGGCGTCCATTGTGAAAAAATATACCAAACTAATTATACTATGCCGCAAGCCCGAACTGACGCTCCCTCTCCGTCCTCATGCCCTCCTTCCTCTACCGACCCATGCGGATGACGCCCGCGGCGACCAGCTTCTGCACGTTTGCGCGGATCTGAGCATTCTTCATATGCTCCTGCAAGGCCGCGGGGTCGTCTTTGGCTTGCTGCAGGATGCTCTGCATGACGGGGTCTTGCAGGATAGACACGATCTACTCCAAGTCAGTGGCGAAGCTGGGTCACGAAGTGAGTATGGGAAAAGGAAACTTACCTCCGGGTCCTTTTGGATACGCTCGAGTGTCTGCGCCTCAGTCTCGCCTTCCCGCGCTGAGAATTGCGCCTGTATTGCCTTCTGCTGCTGCTGCTCTATCTCGCGCATATTCTTGCCATCCTTATCGTGCTCCATGGCCTTGGTGCACACGTCTATGCATTTACTATACTCACGCATGGCGAAGTAGGCTTGAGCCTTGCGGATGTAGGCGCGGATGAAGTTGGGGTCGCGCTTAATGGCCTCGTCGCAGTCCTGGACCGCGCTGGGGAACGACAGCAACTTGATGAAGCAGGCGGCGCGATTCGAGTAGCCGCGCGGGTCATTCGGCGCGCGCTTGATCATCTCGCTATAGGCTTCTACCGCGGCCGGCCAGTCGGCCTCTTTGAACTTGGCGTTGCCGAGCTCGCGCGCTTTTTCGGCTTCAGCCGGGTTGATGTACGACTCTTTCTCAACGGTTATTTTAGCCTTTTCGGCGGCACGGAGTTTCGTGAGAATTTCTGGGGTCCGGTGCTCGGTCAGGGAGCGCTGATAGTTGAGGATAGCGTTCGGAAGATCGCCAAGCTTTTCGTAGGCTGAGCCGATACGACCAAATGCTCTGGACAAGTGTTAGTTATATGGACTTAATGGTATTGTGTGCACGCTGGAGCCTACTTAGCGATCATCTTGAAATCTGCGAGGATTTCTCTGCCGTACTCGACGGCTTGCTGGCATGCCTCGATCGCGCCTTGGTAGTCTCCCTTCTCGAATTTAGCAGCACCGAGATTTGTCAAGTAGGTGATGTCCTTGTGCAACTCCCATGCCTTGGTGTAGTGCTCGATAGCAGCGTCGAATTGCCGCTTCTTGTAACATTCCGTTCCCAACTTCTTCTCCTGGTCGGCCTTTTCCTTGGCTTCTTTTTTAGCAATTGCTTCCTCATCTTCTGGTTCTGGTTCTGGTTCTGGCTCGGGTTCTCTCTTTGGCTCGGGCCTCAGATCGGGCATGGGGACATCCTCCTCTGCTTCTGTTGCCCGTCCCCCGTCCGCAGGGTTCTCGCCAGCTCCTGGAGCACCAAATTGCATGTCTATACCCAAAAGAACGCTCATTACCTGCAGGAAGCGCGGGTCCCTCATCTCCTGCCCGATGGCATTAGGGTTTGACTTGAGCCGTTGAAGCTTGGCCATGAAGTCTGGGTCGGCGAGGAGCCCGCTCGTCTTCGGGTTGCTCGCGAGCTTCTGCAGCATCTGTGGGTCGTTGAAAAGATTCCCTAGTCCTCCGCTGGGGTCACCGCTAACACCATCTTCTCTTGCTTCGGCATCGATTGCGCGTTTGACTGCGTCTAGACCAGATTTTGCTTGAGCGTTGTTCGGGTCGAGTTTCAGAGCCCCTTCGTAGGCGTCCTTTGCACCAACTGCAGGCGGTTAGTGGCAAGTATACAGCCTAAGCTTGGACGAATTGCACTCACCAAGGTCTCCTTGTCCATGTAACGCAGTTCCCTTCCGTCCCCAGCCCTTTGCCCAGTCGGGCTTGATCTCAGTCACCTTATTTGCGTCCTCCAGAGCATGGGCGAAGTCCTTCAATGAAGCATAGGCACCGGAGCGGTTAGAATAGAGCACATGATTAGCCGGCTCAATCGCGATAGCTTGTGTGAACTTCTCACTGCTCTAAGTTAGTATGGTTGCCTGAGAGGCTGGGGTAATGTGGGGGAATATACATTGATTCCTTGAACTTCTTCTCTGCAAAGAGCTTGTTTCCTTCAGCTTTGAGAGCGTCCGCCATGCTGGGCTAATAGAGGAAGTTATTGAGCAGCTCGGGGAGTACAGGTGAGCTTGGGTGAACGTGCTGAGGGCGGAATTAAATGGTGGTGCCTCTCCTCTATTCTGGAGTGTTCTATCTTCCATAGGTTGGCTTTTCTGCCACCGCCGCCCCGAAGAGGTTAAGGCGCAAAAGCCCGGCAAGGCTGTTAGAATAAAAACTGGCACTGCAAAGTAGCTTAATAATATAACAACCATAAAAGATATAAAATAATAACAACACAGGGTATAATATTATGAGGCACATTAACACCTTTAACTATTTAAAAATTGAAAACCCTACGTTATTGTGGCTTAATAAATCCGTAGAGTTGAGCGACTTTTGATGTTCCCCGTGATTTGTGTGGTTTGCAGGGTCACTTTTACCATCACCCGCGAGTCCCCGCCATGCCAGTGGATACATTTGTTCAAATATACCAGTTTTCCAGCTAGATCTTGAGTTACGAGACGACGATCTATTTCGCAGTATCCTATATTGTCTCCGACCTATTTAAGAGCTGCCTCTGCACTGTCATGTTCGTGGTGTGAATATAAACCACCAGGAAGAGTTCTGCGCGGGGACTAGTTATACGCATTGCCGACATCTCTCCCTACGACAACGATTGTCAAGGATATTTACTAGCCACAATATTCGACTTATTCAGCGTTCTCTCGGAAGTCAAATCTTCGAGGTTGGACCGCTAACGCCCTTCGCCGATTTTAAAGGGCGCCGTCCAGGTCTAGCCATGGCCGAAGAAAAGCTGCTGCGTCAGGCTGTCTGGCAGTGCGATCAGGCAAAGGTCACTGATCAAATTTCTGTCTCCAATCTCCAGGTGGCTGCAAATGCGGGGGTCGATGTCTGGGGTAGGAAAAAACCGCAACCAGCTTTGCTTACCGTGACGGTTTCTTTGCCTCAGCCGTTCAGCTCTGCTGCTGAAGGTGATGTGGTGGATAGCAGCACTGTGCACTACGGAAGACTAAGCAAAAGCGTTATCTCGTCAGTTGAAAAGGCAGGCCCGAGCTGGCTTTCTAGCATGGATTTGGCACGGCTTATTGAAGGAGCTGCGTCCGCCACAGCCAGCCCAGTCTCACTTGCAGCTTGTGAGGTGGACGTCTTTTATCCCAAGGGTAGCATGCTTGGCGATGGTGCCGGTCTCACGTACTCCAAAGCTTACGGCGACAACACGATATCTAGGGTTCTCTACCTGAAAAACGTCCGCGTTCCCTGCCTCATTGGTGTAAATAGTCATGAAAGGCTTATGAAGCAACCTGTAGTGGCAAGCCTATGGATAGACTGTCTTGCTAAGGACCAGACCGATGAGTATATCAAGGTGGAACAGATGTTGATTAAAGTAAGTCACTCTGACTCTGAGCCACTCCCGCAGTATAAACTCAGACCCTGTATTAGGCCGTTGAGGAATCGTCCTTTGAGACGCTGGAGTCCCTTGCAACGACAGCGGTTGCTCAACTGATGGACGGTTTCGTCCGCTCATTTTCTCCTGGAGCTAACATTAGATTACGCGTCACGAAGCCGATGGCAGTTCCTTTTGCGGATGCACCAGCTGTTGAAATCTTCAGAGCCTTCAAACCCTAAGTAAAGTAAAGGCGAGCTGAACAATGAACCCTGCAAGGCGGAGATTGGAGACCCACGGCTGCAGAGCTTATTTTGGCTTCCTTTGTTCATCAATAGCCCAAGGGGTCTCATGCGCCAGCAGGCTCCCATAAGAAAGCCAATTCAGCCGGATGAGGATAATTCAGGAGACGGGAGATATTGAAGATTGGCAAATAAGCCAGCCGCTGGAAGTCTTTGGTGTCGGAAATCAGGGCATTGAAGGTGGGTATGGTGGAGACAGGGGTGTTTCTTTGGGCATTTTGGGTCTCTAAATACCCCCACGTGCCCCAGCGGAAGATGTGGGAGGTCATGAGCGCCACGAGCTTTCGGCAACTCAATACGTGGCGTAGATCTTAATTTCTCGAATAAAATATTATCGGTACCGTGCATGTCGGTGTGAAGTGCTGCGCTTCTGGCGTTGACATGCCGAGGGTGACGACCTTGGCATGGTTTGTTTTTCCCAGGGCGAACTACAGCTTACAAGTGTGGTACCATCTTTCGTGGCGTCTTATGCCTGGCAAGCCTGGTGACTCTCTGCGCTACCCGCTTGCACTACCTGCACTACCTGCACTACCTTGTTGAGCTTGTGGCGTCATGCTTCTGGCGATCGATTCAACGGATTTACCGCCGTGGACAACCCCTAGAGCTCGTTTAATCCTTGAGCAGCATGCGAGTCGCAAGCCCTCCCGCCACAGAAACCCAGGCCAACTGACTTTCTAGGCTCAAATATTTTACACCGCTCGGGAGCACTCCATTGTCAGCACAGAGCCTCTGAAGCTTACACTTGATACTAGAGAAAGTAAGCAATGCTGAGGTAGAAATAGATGCTCAAATGCATTGGGATACTTCTTGAGTAATGAGATCCCCTACAGGAAGCAGACCGGCGTGAGATCGTCCCCTAGAGATGAACGGTGGGAGCCGATAGAGGGATATTCTCAGCTCGTCGGACTGCCGTGCCCAGATGTGGCTCTTGCCAAACATGTGCTTAGATCCCGCACTGCTAGTTGCTCCAACGACAGCAACTTGATATAAGAGACCACCCCCTCCACCTCTTTAGGCTCCCAACACCACCACCATCTGTATTGCCTTCACCCACACCTTGCCGTTCAACAACTGTCTAATTGCCTGGCTTGGATTTTCCCTGTAGCCGCCATCCCTCGTCAAGTAAGCCGCAGCACAGACCAAGAATCTGGATTTTCTGGCCAAGCAAGCTCCCTGGCGAGCTTTGCCGCCCCTCTTCGTCCCCGTCCTTTGTCATTGATCCTAACTTGAAACCAATCTTCCCAGACTCAATACTCTCACCCACAATGGCTTCCCGTGCAATTCCCTCGCACTTGAAGCCCTCTGCTGCTGCCGGCAACGGTGATGCGGAGAGCTTTGCCAGAAAGCACCATGGAAAGACCCAATCACATGTGGTGAGTGGACTTTTTTCTGTTTCCAGGAGCCCCGCTATGCTAGCTCGCCCATTGCTCGACCTTCGCAACGATAGCGTCATCCACACACGAACAGCATTTACATCGCTCTATTTGACATTACACGGGTCCGCAGAAGATATCCCAATCGCGGGAATTTCCCAAAACCGTATTGACGGCTTGGAACTACCTTGCAAAAAAAGCTTGGTGCAGCCTTCTCAACATTGACAAGCTATCCACCTTGTCTAGACGCGCCAAAATTAGCTCAACAGAGCTCTAGAAGCCATTAGACATGCGCCACTGCTTTCGCGGAGCTTACTCTGAGCACCCCAGTCCCATCGAGCAAGATTTCCATACTCACGTCACTCGTCGAACATGTCCACCAAAACGATAACGATGAAATTCCTACGTCACATGAAGCCCGTCAACAGTTCGTGGTCAATTAACTGAGCTCTCTTGGGCGTCACTTTTTACAAAAATTTTGGAATTATATCAACTAACGAATTTTGTTCTACCCAGGCTTTCGAGAACACCTCCACAAATGTTGCAGCTTCCCAGATGCGCAATGCCCTCAACCAGCTCGCCGATACAGTGGGGGATGCGAAAGAGAAGCAGGTATGGCTGCCGTGGAAATATGCATATAAAATGACGGCTAACTTGGCGATTGCAGAGGTTTGAGACTGAAATGGACAACTTCTTTGCTCTCTTCCGGAGATACCTCAACGACAAGGCTAAAGGAAATGCCATTGAGTGGTCCCGTATTGCACCACCAAAGGCGGAGCAGGTCGTCGATTACAGTGATCTTGCCAACTCCCAATCTGTCGAATTTTTGAACAAGCTTGCCGTGGTCAAGCTGAACGGTGGTCTTGGTACTTCCATGGGTTGCGTTGGCCCTAAGTCTGTGATTGAAGTTCGTGATGGCATGTCTTTCCTTGATTTGTCTGTTAGGCAGATTGAGTACCTGAACAGGACATACGATGTCAACGTGCCTTTCGTGCTCATGAACTCATTCAACACTGACACTGATACGGCCAACATCATCAAGAAGTATGAAGGTCACAACATCGACATCATGACATTCAACCAGTCAAAGTACCCCCGTGTGCTTAAGGACTCTCTTCTACCCGCTCCCAAGTCCGCCGATTCAGACATCGCCAACTGGTATCCCCCAGGCCACGGTGACGTCTTCGAGTCTTTGTATAACTCCGGCATTTTGGACAAGCTTCTTGAGCGGGGCATCGAGATTATCTTCTTGTCCAACGCAGACAACCTGGGAGCTGTTGTGGATCTCCGCATCCTACAACACATGGTTGATTCTAAGGCAGAATACATAATGGAGCTGACAGACAAGACCAAGGCCGACGTCAAGGGTGGTACCATCATCGACTACGAGGGTTCCGTCCGCCTTCTAGAAATCGCACAGGTTCCTAAGGAGCATGTCAATGAGTTCAAGTCAATCAAGAAATTCAAGTACTTCAACACCAACAACATCTGGATGAACCTCGAGGCAGTCAAGCGCGTTGTAGAGAACAATGAGCTCGCCATGGAAATTATTCCTAATGAGAAGTCAATCGCAGCGGATAAGAAGGGTGAGGCCGATTTGTCCGTCATTCAGCTCGAGACCGCCGTCGGTGCTGCCATTCGCCACTTCAACAACGCTCACGGTGTGAACGTTCCCCGGAGGAGGTTCTTGCCCGTGAAGACATGCTCCGATCTTATGCTGGTCAAATCAGATCTATACACCCTTCAGCACGGCCAACTCGTCATTGACCCGAACCGATTCGGCCCGGCTCCTCTGATCAAGCTCGGCAGCGACTTCAAGAAGGTTTCCAGCTTCCAAGCGCGTATTCCTAGCATTCCTAAGATCGTCGAGCTGGACCACCTCACCATTACCGGTGCGGTCAATCTAGGCCGAGGGGTCACCTTGAAGGGCACGGTCATCATCGTGGCGACAGAGGGTAGCACGATTGATATTCCTCCAGGGTCAATTCTGGAGAACGTGGTGGTGCAGGGAAGCTTGAGGCTGCTTGAACATTAGTTTCAAATAAAAATGAAATGTGTTTTCTGGCTATGATGGTCTAAATAGCGAGGCTAGGTAGTGTAGTTAGATGCCCGGGATGAGGCGATTCTACCTTCATTAGTTTCATATAAGCACGACTGCTTTATATCTATGATAGACATGTTAATCTAAACTAATTTGCTAGTTTGTGGAATATCCCCGTAAGCATGTGATGATCTGGTGACAATCTGGTAACTGAAACAAAGTTCGGTCGACACGGGGCATCATCTGCTCCGTGAGGTTGATGTCTGATCCAATCGGGTATCGGAATTTAGCAGTTCGGAGAGAGACGGGCTTTTTTTCGGGCTGCTGCCTTTATATGAGTGACGGGCGTACCTGAATGGGGTTGCGGCTGTGTCGTCGCCTGCTGTGGCTTGTGCAATTGTGTCGTTCCATCACTCGCCCAGCTGGGGCATCCTTGGCTGTGCAACTCCGTTCCTGTAGCAAGAGACCATTTGGCCGGCGGCTGAGCCAGCTCTGGGGCTTAGTCTTCCAGTCACCTTGCTCAGCGGCTGCTCGTGCAAAAGCTATATGTACGTCGTTCCCAAGGCCCTTCGCCATGCAGAGCAGGATTCTTGACATCGGATGAACCAATCCTCCTAACCGTCATCGGCCGCTTCTCCAACACTGTCTCCGAACTTCGCGCAGCGCTATTTTCCACGATTGAGATAAAATGGCCACAGAGCCAGCTGATTCAGCCAGCAAAGAAGCATTTCAATTCTGGGGCTACCTCTTCAAGCAGGACAACTGCGGCGTCGATCTCTTGGATCGACTTTTGGCTGGAATAGCTAACTACATCGTATGTGCCCTTGCGCTGCCAACCCGTGCTAGACAGAGGCAGCGGCTGACGAAATATCTTCTTAGACTTCACACTACGAGCCCAGCGAGTGCCCAGATATCACTCCATCACAGCTTGCGACCTTCTATCGTGCTGTTGGCGGTGACTATGACGTCCTATTCGTCGAAACGCCGCCTGGCTCCCTAGCCTTCATTTACAAATCCATCGGGTGCCTTCACTCACTTCAGCCTGCTCCGAACGACAACACATTCGCTTCTCCATGTATACCAGCTTTAAAGAAGAAGGGTTTCATCAAATGGCAGACAATCCAGTTGTTGCTTGGTCCTGAGGAACATGTCCCATTCCTACAGAATGCCGTACGCGACTTTGATATAATAGATCCAGCCACAGGAAACCTGTTTCCGAAGATTCTCCCCAAAGAATGCTTTCCTGACAGGCCTGATGCAGCTATGGTACAATGGTATGAAGGAGTCTCAGAGAGGCTAGGACAGGAAGCCCAAGCAGAGGAGCAGAGGAACGCCTCTACTCGAGTACACGTAGAGGCAGATGAACCTCGAACCTCTAGTGAAACATCTGGAGACTCTTCAGTAGATGATCACAACGAAGTGGATGAGCGCAATGGAGCCGCCGAGTATTTCAGAAACCCTATGTACCGCAATCGGGAAGGAAGGCCTGGCATTGTTCGTCGTTTCTCTAAAAACCTTCCCCGTTCACCCCTCCAATTTGTAGAGAACCGTGGCAGGGTTGTAGCAAATAGTGTCCGTCATTTCTGGAGCCCGTGGAGCAGACGTCGCAGCCTTCCCGATCGGCGTGCCGACGAGGATGGAGAGTTTGAAGATAACCCTACCCCGACGGACCCACAACCTCGCTATGTCCATAAGAGGCCTCATCCACGAAGGGAGGATAGTCTATCGTCTACAGGTTCTGAATCTGATGTTTCTCGGCACCACCCAAGCCCAGTACTGCGTCATCGGCGAAGCCATGAGCCTCCATCTAGTCCACGGGAATACTTTCCTCCTTACTATGAGGCAAGGCGGTACTCGCAAGATAACCGCAAGCCAGAGCCACCGGCGTACGGCCCTACAAAATTACCCTTGTTCGCAACACATGTTGCACAGATGCAGGCAAATAACTGCTATGATCGGCCTGATCGGCGCCCGGCAATGCCCCCGAGGTCGACACACTATCCCCGGCAAAATGTAAGGTATGCGGTGAAGCAGACGAGTCCAAGAGACTCGGAGCCACCTGTCACCAGAGAGCCTTATGAATACACCAATCGTAGTTCGAGGCGGCGGTCTAGGGAGCATGACCGAGACTGGGATCGGGAGCGGGACCGAGATCGGGAACGTGACAGGGACAGGCAGAGAGTCCATCGATATGTAACGCCAGTGGACGGCGGCGTTGGAGGGCGACGGTACCCGGTGGATGCACCATGGCGTTAGGTCTCTGGGCGGGCGACACTTGCGTTGATCTTGCAGGGTGGCGGCTATTTTCTAGCTTTGGGCAATGGCATTGGATGGGTTCGACACAACACATGAAGCGTTTTGCTAATGGGCGTGCATAATGAAGATCACGAGTATTTAGTTTTTCTCCACTACTTGTACATAGAGTCTTTCAGCTGGTGGGTTCAGCGGGACAAGCCGCGCGATATCATGGTAGAAATTAATGAGCGACGCCTCAGCGAAAAAGTGCCCAACTACGGAAGATCAGATGTTCAACGGCGTTGGCCAGTCGCAGTGAATGTAATTTCAAATGTTAACTGTTGACTGTTGCGTCTTCGTGTGAATTATGGGCCGCCACGATGGATCTACCCTAGGGTGCCCCAGCCGAGCTGGCGTTTGCTGTTTCCAAGCTCCTCCGGACTGGGGTTTCTGTCAAGCTTCCAAGTTCCTCGTCATCGTTGGCCCTGGCCGCTCCCCAATCACTAACTCCAAAGCCCAACCGTCGTTCCTTTTCTTTTTCTTCATTCATCTCTATCTTTCCTCTCCTCCTGCTCCTTCTGCTCCTTCAGCTCAGCTAATCAGTCTTACGCGGCCCGCGCATCGCACCCATCGAGCGAGCTAATGGGCACAGCTAACAAGCTCGGAAACACCACCATCGAGGGCAACTCCACCTCTTCCCCGTCGGCTGTCCCCGCTCAGCCTGCACGCTTCTCTTCCCTCTCCACCTAAGCTTCATTCACTATAGTCGCAATGGCTTCCGCCCATGCGTCGGAGCTCAAACAACAAGACGCGCTAGAGGCAGCACAAGACCCGGACTCGAGCGTTACTGCTGAGGCCGCTGAAGACACCGCCTTGAGAGAGGCAAAGGCGGCGGGTTCTGCAGTATTCCAATTTGATCCTGACGCATCCCCAGAAGAGAAAGCTGTTCAGCTCCGATCGGTAAATAACCCCGCATTGACACCGAGTGAGATTGTTGAGCTAATTAATATCTTACAGCATATTCCAGCTAACTTTTACCATGAACGCAAACCCAATGCGACTGCACTAGTCACTGACATTGTAAGAAACCACTCCGGGCTTTGTTTTGCGGCATTTTTCGTATTGAAATTCTTAGGATGACGGGATCGGCAACAAATACGACCTTCCGCCGCCCTCGGAAAAGGGTGCAGCTGTATCAGCATCTCCCACAACCCCGAATGCAGCTGCTGCCAACGGCCATCCGCCAGAGGACGATTCTCGCTGGGAGAGAGTAGGTTGGGCGCCGAGGTTTGGCCAAGGTGATATGGGAGACGAGGGAGAGGGAACAATGCTGGACCACCAAACATGGTTAGAAAGTAGAATCGAGGACAAATTCTTCGGAGGTTTGTATATTGATATCATGGATGTTTTCCCGCCACTAACGTGCTCAACAGATTGGTATCATAACACCGGAGTTATCATATTTGCTTGCTTGGCATCCTGGGTCGTGGCGGTCCTTGGTGGAGGATTAGGATGGGTTTTCCTCATCATGGCAACTTGCGGAACCTACTATCGAACCTCTATTCGTCGTGTACGCCGCAACTTCCGGGACGATGTTAACCGCGAAATGGCTAAGAATAGACTGGAAACGGACAACGAGAGCTTGGAATGGATAAACAGCTTCCTGGTCAAGTTTTGGCCTATTTATGCACCGGTTCTATGCGAAACAATTATCAACTCTGTAGACCAGGTCCTATCCACTTCCACACCAGCTTTTCTAGATAGTCTAAGACTGAAGCATTTCATTCTTGGAACAAAGCCTCCCAGATTAGAGCACGTCAAAACTTATCCCAAGGCCCAGGATGATATTGTGCTCATGGACTGGAAATTCAGTTTCACTCCCAACGACACGGCGGATCTCACTTCTAAGCAGATAAAGAACAAGGTTAATCCCAAGATCGTACTGGAAATTCGCGTCGGCAAAGGTCTCGTCAGCAAAGGTCTGGATGTCATTGTCGAAGACATGGCTTTCTCAGGCTTGATGAGAGTGAAAGTCAAGCTCCAGCTTCCTTTTCCCCATATTGAGAAGGTCGAAATTTCGTTCCTAGAACGACCAACGATCGATTATGTTTGCAAGCCTCTCGGTGGTGAAACCTTCGGATTCGACATCAATTTCATTCCAGGTCTTGAGAGTTTCATTATGGAGCAGATTCACGCCAATCTTGGCCCGATGATGTACGACCCTAATGTCTTCCCTATCGAAGTTGCCAAGATGCTTGCAGGCAACCCGGTGGATCAAGCCATCGGCGTTCTGCAAGTGACTTTCCATGGTGCACAGGGCTTGAAAAATCCTGATAAGTTTTCGGGCACGCCTGATCCATATGCGGTTGTTTCCATCAACAGCCGACAAGAACTCGGGAGGACAAAGACTGTACCTGAGAATGCGAACCCACGCTGGAACGAAACAGTGAACGTCATCATCACCTCTCTTAAGGATTCTTTGACTATTCAGTTATACGACTACAATGAATACCGTAAAGACAAGGAACTTGGAACTGCCACATTTCCTCTGGAACAACTTGAAGAGAACCCGGAACATGAAAACCAGCAAATTGAAGTTCTAGCAAATGGAAGAGCTCGTGGTGTTGTTCAAGCTGATATTCGCTTCTTCCCCGTACTTACAGGTTCGAAACTTGAGGATGGCACAGAAGAGCCCCCGCCAGAATCCATGACTGGAATTGCCAGATTCACCGTGGAGCAAGCCAAGGAACTCGATGGTAGTAAGAGTTTGATTGGGCAATTGAACCCATATGCGGTGCTACTTCTTAATGGAAAAGAGATACATATCTCGAAGAAGCTAAAGAGAACGAATAACCCCATCTGGTCAAATGCTTCGAAGGAGCTCCTCATCACTGATCGGAAGAAGGCGAAACTCGGACTGGTTATTAAGGACGACCGAGAAATTGGCACTGATCCAGTCATTGGCACCTATCAAATTGGCCTTGATAACATGCTTGATCTAATGGCCAAGGGTAACGAATGGTACAATCTTGCAGGTGTGAAGACTGGTAGAGCAAAGATGATGTTGCAATGGAAGCCTGTTGCGCTGAAAGGCACTCTTGGTGGATCAGGTGGCTACGTTACACCTATTGGTGTCATGCGTCTTCACTTCCAAAACGCCCGTGACTTGCGCAATGTGGAAACAATGGGTAAATCTGATCCTTATGTCAAGGTTCTTCTATCAGGTGTGGAGAAGGGTCGAACAGTCACCTTCAAGAATAACTTAAATCCGGACTGGGATGAGGTCATCTACGTGTCAATGCACTCTAAGCGCGAAAAATTGCTCCTTGAAGTCATGGACGAAGAGAATCTTGGTAAGGACCGATCGTTAGGTCATGTCGAGCTGTCCGCTGCGGAATATATTCGAGAAGACGAGAATGGCGAATATGTGGTCAACGAACAAAAGAAACTAGTATCTGAACCGCTCCGCACAGGCCCACGATCTTCTCCCAAGGGTATTCTCAACTTTACCTGCTCGTTCTATCCGACTTACCACGTCGTAGATCCGGATGAAGAGGAAAAGGAGAGCATCAAAGAACGAGCAAGCGCTGAAGTTCCGAGAAAGAGCACTGATTCGCCTCAGAGGAGTGTTGACGATAACAAAATTTCTCAGAGTGGTACTGTTGGTACTATTTCTTCACTTAAAACCAGCAATGCTAATAGTGATGCCGATCTTGCTAAGCAACTTGAGAAGGGAGAGCAGGAACAAGAAGAGACTGGCGTTAGCGAGAAGAAGGAGATTCCAAAGATTAAGCTCGGACCGGAGGATTTGGCGCAATATGGTAAAACGGTACACGTTGTGTATCAGGATAATATGCTAATTATCTTACAGAATCCGGTCTTATTGTCTTCAAGCTCATTGACGGCGAGTTCTCCGAAACGAATTGCTACGTTGAAATTCTCATGGATGACATGGTATTCCCATCATATTCATCAACCAAAGTGCGATCAAGAAACCATACGTTCAATGAGAGTGAGTGATATCAGGGATTGACTAGTCATGTCCTAAAGCTAACAATTGTTTATAGTTGGTGATGCGATAGTCCGGGAGATCGAATTCTCAAAGATCACTCTTCGACTAATTGAGCACGTCGACAAGAAAGGCGAAGGTAATGAAAACAGTATCATAGCCAAATTAACCGGATCCACACTTGATGTGCTCAGGCGCTGCCTTGTAAGATACTTGCTTCTTCACTTCTTCACTTCTTCACAATGTTCTAATGCTCTTTAGTACACGCCAACCCAACTCACGCTCAAAGACGACCATAACCATGAAAACAAGATTACAGTTAGCTTGAAATACCTACCCATCAAAATGCGTTTGGATCCTAGTGAGAGCTTCAACAACCAAGGTACTCTCCGTGTTGATATCCTGGACGCCGCAGATTTGCCAGCAGCAGACCGAAATGGCTATAGCGACCCATACTGCAAATTCAATTTCAATGGTAAAGAAGTTCACAAGACGAAGACACAGAAAAAGACACTGCATCCAGCGTGGAATGAATATTTCGAGATCCCCGTAAGATCAAGGACAGCGGCCAAATTTGAGGTCGTAGTCTACGACTGGGATTTCGGCGACAAGGCAGACTTTCTTGGCAAAACTGCTATCAACCTTGAAATCTTGGAGCCTTTCGTGTCCCAAGAGGTTACGCTAGGCTTGGATGGAAAATCGGGAGCTATCAGGCTGAAGATGCTGTTCAAGCCGGACTATGTTGTTCGTGCGCGACAAGGCTCATCCACTTTCCATGGAACATTTGCAGCTCCCGGAAAGGTCATTGGTGCGCCGGTGAAGGGCGTTGGCAAGGGCGCAGTCCTCGTGGGTGGCGGTGTAGTAAAAGGTGCCTCGCTCATTGGTCGCGGTTTCAGGCGGCGCAAGAGCCGTGGCGCAGAGGGAGGAGAGGAGTTCGAACGCGAGGGAACTCCAAACGGCAGCGTCGACGAAATGCCACCTGCAATCAGCATCGAAAGCCCAAACACCGCCACTCCTTCGCCGCACAATCGGAACAAGAGCTGGGGTGCTCAATCCTTCGCTGGTGCCCAGTCCCTTGTCGGCGACCATGGCATCGCGAACTTGACCATCGTTTCGGCATCCGGCTACCCAGGATCGTCTAAAGTCCAGGTGCACGTCTCGGTTGGCTCAAAGGAGGTATACAAAACCAAACACATCAAGTCGCCATCAGGCCAAGTAACGTTCGACGAGTCATTCAAAGTGCCATGTGCGGCAGACGCGCAGTTCAAGATTTCAGTCAAGGACCACGCGCTGTTCAGTTCCGAAGATCTCGGTGACGGCATATTCTTCATCGGCGACCAGGGCGCTGGTGGCGAGAAGGCCATTGAAGCAGGCAGCGGCAAAGTTATCGTCAAGAGCAGCTTCACACCCGCCGATACGCAAAGCGCTGCTGGCGCGAACAGCCCCAAGGTTAGGAGCCGCTTCTTAGGGAGCAAGAGAGATAGTCGCGAGAGGAACACAACTCCTGGCGCGAAGGACTAAGCTACTTACAGACGACGAAGCGCGTCTACGGGATCGGTAGGGTTGAGCTAGGCTGTTGGTATATTGTGGACTGTGAGGCATGGGACGCGGTATAATGGTTTATAATAATTATGGCAAAAAGCTAATCGGAAACTTGTAATTTGCTTATTATTATCATTTATTTTTCTTTACACATAGGGACGGCTTTTTTACTACGTCCTTTTTCTTGCTGTCACTTTGTTCTATGGCCTTTCTTGTTATTTTTTTGGGGTGTGTTGTTTCTTTGCGGGTTTAAGAGTGCCTTGATACCAGAATCCGGACTTTTCTTAGTGTAGCAATTAGGTTCTATAGTGGGTAGGAATACATCCACTACTGTCATAGGGAAAGCGTAGCTACGTTTCGGTCCGCTGTACCATTAAATACGCACACCGCAAACATCGCAAGTTACTGAATTAATTATATTGAGATCTTACTCTCCCTCACTCAAACTTAACGGTGACGGACGGAGTAGCAAAAGCCAATTGGCCCTTGCTAAACTTCTGCGTTAATAGATAGCGCTGACCTCACAACGGCCACACTCATTGATTTGCATTATTTATCGGCACCATCGCGAGATCATTCTCCGCGATCAAAACATGCCCAATGTCTGGCATGCCCAATGTCTGGTGTAGAAATCCTTGAAATCGTCGCCGTTTCTTAGCAACTTCTCGACAATGGGACTCGAGCACTGCTAGTCGAAAAAAGACATAAGAAAGAGTAGCTAGGATTTATCTCATAAATCAGACCCCGGGGAGAAATTGCGCCACGGCGTGGTGCTTAGGGCTAGCGCTACGCTTGTGGACCTTACCCTAGTCCTGTGGACTCCTGGGCCAATTAGATTATACCGAGAGGAATTTCTCCCCGAGGGTCTGAGAGCTTATGGGCGCCCTTTGTATGGGAACTCAATGTTTCTTATTAGGCGACGACTCTTCTTCACAATACGGTATCTCGACCCTTTTATAACGTCTAATTATTATAAAAATACTACGAGGTAGGAGCTCTTTAGATTCTCTATTTATTGTATTAAATAACGACGTTATGGCTATATTATATAGTCGGTCGCGTCGGTTGCATTCTCTCGTCGGTCGCATTTTCTTGTTGGTCGCATTTTCTCGTCAGTCAGTTTTTGTCGCAATCTTACCTTACTGCCATACCTTATATACTTCTCTACATCTAATTATCTCTAAAATACTATAAGGTAAAAGCTCTTTACCTTCTCTATCGCCTCTACGTTATATTAATATTATAGCTCTATTCTACAAAAAGTTAGTTATAGACAGTTGGCCTAGTTTTGAAATCCTATCGCAATCTTGCCTTACTGCTATACCTTATATACTTCTCTACGTCTAATTATCTCTAAAATACTATAAGGTAAAAGCTCTTTATCTTCTCTATTGCCTCTACGTTATAGCAATATTATAGCTTTATTATACGAGAAGTTAGATATAGGTAGTCGGTTAAGTTTCTACGAAGATTCCGTTGAAAATCTAACTTACGTTTTACGACGATGTATCTCGCCCCTTAATACTCTAAATATAGGCCTATAGTATATATTTATAAATATATAATTACCTAAAGAATCTATTACATCAAGCATATATATTATAAATATTGTAGTTGGGATATGGCTCATAAAAATATACAAAATTTGATTTTTAAAACATTCATTTTATACCAAAGCGACGCCCATAAGCTCTCAGACGCTCCGTAGAGGATTTTGTTAGGTGACAGGGGTACGCAGGGGGCTGAAATTAGTACGCTGTTCTAATTGGTCTAGGAGTTGGCAGGAGTTAGGTCTATGCGTTATCCCATGTCACGGAACAAATCTTCTGCGGAGCGTCTGATTTATGAGATAAGCTAGGATAAGACCTTCTGGCTTTTCAGTCACGTGGTGTCAAGGTTCGGGACAGGATTGCCCCAGAGCATCCTTGGCAAATTTTCTGGGGGGATTAGGAATTGATTCAAGCCATTGATCTCAATCCTGTTAGAGACAAGATATTAAGACTTTCCTATTAGGAATTAACTATCGCAAAAATTGAAGGATGCGTTCCGCACCGTTCACGACCCCAAAACCCCGAATCAAACCCCGGTAAATACCGACTCATTTACAGGGAGCGCTTCTTCGGACTACATATCGTTCCAAAACTTCTGAAGATTCTTCCGTAAACTCCGGGCGAACCTACTCCCAAACCCACCATTTTCCCTTTCCAGCTCGCTACCTACATTCGCCTCTTGCTCGGGCTGTTCCTCCTCGTGTACGTGCTGAGGCATCTCTGAGGATCCAGCTAAGGTGGCGAGTAGCGTGTCAGGGCTTTGCGAGTTCTGCATTGTGATTGCATGTTCGGCGTGAAGTTTAGCTGCCATTGGCTCCGATGGTGTACCGCTGACTGGCGTGGAAGCAGCAGCAGCACTTGCTGCCAAATAATTGTCCTGTCTATCCAAACACCTCGTTGCAGGATAGCTGCGACGGATTCCAGTCCAGTATGCTCAGAATTGTCATAATCCTCCTCTTCAGGATTACAAAAGCCTTCAGGGCTGTAAAAGCTTTCAGGCGGGTCTACAAACCGACTTCCTGGTTTGCTGGCTGATGAGTAATTATCTTTAAGGGGAAGTCATTCTTCGTGCGCCTGCTCTGGATTAGGCGGTTTCGCCTCTGTCGACGACAAGCCGCAGCTGTCCTCCAGCACAGGATTCTCCTCTGCAAATTCTACATTTTGATGTTCATGATCTGAAATGCTGTAGGCAGAATTGGAAGTAATCACGTCTAATTCATTAGCCGTAGGCTGTTCCTGGGCTTCCGTCCCAGCGTCTTGGCCGGATGTAGGTGAGGCACTCGTCTTCTGAGTGGAGGGTGTAGCGAGGCCTTTGTCAACTATGATGTCTTCAGTGACCTCACTTTTCTGGGGTTTCTCTGCAATTGATGGAGCTTTGTAGCCAGCGGGCTCTCCAGCAATCAGATGATGTAAAGCAACAGAAACGATGAGATTCCCTTCACTAGCCACAGTTTTCTTCCAAGGGAGATTTGGAGTAGCTTCATTTTCCTTTGGGTCAATGGTTGACTCCTCGGCGGCGACGCTTCCCCCTTCCGCAAATTTGGCATACTGTGCTTTTGGTTTGCCTTCCGGCCTCGTTTCGCCGACTTCTCCTAACTTATCCGCTGCTATAGGCCTGTCAACTAGTGCTAAGTCGATTGTCGTTGGTGATCTGTCCCACGAACTCCGACCGCTCGTCACTACTAAATCCTCTGCCTGTGGTGGCTCGCTCGTATCTGGTGGCATGCTCGCGGCCATCTGATCTTCCCCCGTAACGCCCCCTACTGCTACTCCTATTTGCGCTGTTTCTGATGCAATGTCCACCTCTGCGTCATCTGCCTCACGCTTCTCTCTCAACTTTAGTTCCTCCTGCATATATTCCCACCTGTTCTTAGAGTCCTCCCCCATCTCGTGCCCGTTTCCATTCAGGCAATCTCCGCCTTCATCCTCAGTGATCCTCCTTTCTTTACCATCGTCCTTCTTGACAGAGCATCTTAGACAAGGTCTGCGGTGTATATAGTAATTCTTGACCTTAGTCATCTGTTTTGTGAATAAGCAAGGGACCTGTACGAGTACCTTTCGGGACATCGTTCGCCAACAGGGAGTATATGGGGTTCTCTTCGTGGGGCCACTCGTGACCGCACCTGATTTCGGGCTCATTCCGGGGGAGCCAGCGGACGTAGTTATTTCTGCACATGTTTGGGACAGTGGCGGAGTCTATGAGTAATATATAAAGCGCCGGTGATTGATGTAAGGTCAAGATGTGGAGGCAATAATAGGATAATAACGCGACGAAAGTGGAGAATTGATCTGATCTTATACTGGAAGCACCCTAAGAAAGAATGGTCCCGAGGACGACGACGAATTGTTTGTTTAGCATCAAAGAAGAAAGCGAAAGGCTAAGTAACGAATGTTCCGGCATAAAAAGCAGAGACATAGTTCTATACATGGTTGCTCAACGATTGAAGATAACAAGGCTTGTTAGAAGATGTTTGTGGAACCAAGGAAACTCAATCAGAAACATTGGTAGAGTAGAGAAGAGAACACCACGTCTTTCGACGAAACCTAAGGTTAGTTCATAAATCATTCAATACTCACAATATAAATACATATGAATACACATCTCAGGGCCTGCCCGACAAATATAATCCTGCGACATATGACGACAATTATGATATGCATCAAACCTTACCACCATTAATACAATTGCTTCTCACCATCCTTTTAGGTTTTGAGCTATCTTAATTTCCTTCTTTCCAACCCATTGGTACCAGCGCCGCTGCTACCTGTTGAACGCCTCGTTCCGTAGCAAGGAGATTAAACTGTGCTGCCGCATTTCTCGTGTCTTGGATCTCGAGCCGTATCCCCAAATCGCTAATGTGTTTTCGTGTTGTCGGCGATACTGGCATTACTGAAGGTCCCGTCCCGATAATGAGTAGGTCTGATCAGATATATCACATTAGCCTACCATATTCTTGAAAGGTTTCGATGTAAATGTAGGTTAAAGAGATCCTGAGCTGGTATTACGAACCTGGTTTCGGCCATACCAAGTCCAACACTCCCCACGCCTCCTTCTGTACTTCCCATTGTCCCTTGGGGTTTTTCAGCCTACTAGTCCCACAACCCTCTCCTTCATTTCCTACTCTCCCTTCGCCAGCTGTTCCTTCTTTGCGCCCTCCCCGCACCCAGGGCCGCCACCGAAAGGCCTCTCCACCTACGAGCAAAACTCCACTCCCACTAAGTTTAAGCCCATTGTTCAACGCGAATCCATCAGGTGTACACGCATCAATACCTGTTGTCGGCGCAGGTGTATTGCCCAGTACATCGAGAGCCCCAAAATCTGTTTGTGTATCTTCTGTGCTCTTTGGGCCTCGGTCGCGGGATTTTGGGGGTCGCGCAAGAATACGTGAAGTGTTATGCAGCTGACGGAAAGGACCTAGAGATCTATGTGAGGATTGTGGTCGGGTCTGTGAGTGCGACGCAAGTATATGTATTGGGTTTCGATACTGGAATGCGGATCGGCGCAAGGCCAAACCGCCTCGGCAGGCCCGATGAAGGCTCCGCGCCGAAGCGCAGATTTCGGACTTCATGCTTGAATGTTGGATTAACTCTTACGACGAATTGGCGAGTCACAGAGGCGCGAGTCGTGGCTGTTGGAGCTTTCGAAAAGCTCACAGCGTCATGCCAAGGCACCGAGCTCGATTTGACCGTTTTAGTAGGCAGGGATGTACGAAGGCCGCCGGTTTTGAAAACCGGCTAATTTTTTAAGCGAGTATATTGCGCATTCTAGGCCCGCGATAACAAATAAATAGCAATTGCGCCTTAAATTTAACTATCACGAAATTCTATAGAATAACTAACCTGCTTCTTCTCTATCGCTTAATACTTTAATTAAGAGTTTTAGGTATTGGGTTGAATTTGCATACAAATTCCAAGAGGTAGAGGTTTTGGCGTTCCCTGCGTTTTAGCAGATGACCGGTTTTCAAAACCGTCGGCCTTCGTATTTGCTCGTTACGAAACGAATGAGAATCCTTGGTATGCGGGTCCCCAAATTTTGCACCCAAACTTGCGTGCAAAACCGTGAGATAACTAGCCCATTTCCACGTTAAACGCGCCTTATTATCGATATAACGTCCCTATCGTTAGTTAGTAAGTTAAAGCCGACGTTAGCCTACTATTTGCCCTATCTTGGCGCGTTTCCTGGTGTTGTAGTGCTTCGTATTAACCCTACTTGTCGTGCGGATATAGACCATCTACGTGCCCTATCCATCTTGCCCCCCGTAGGGCCTTAATATTCCACCTCTTACGACCTGGCAACCGGCTTCGCGTACTTATTGCGTAGATACGATCGTCTAGCTACGGCGCGCATGGGAAGCTTAATAGAAATCTCTAGTGGCAGAGTCGCATGCAGGTGGGTTACGCGGACGATTTAGAAATCACGCGAAGAATAACGTGTTCGGCAAGCAAGTGGCCACTGCAAGCATGTGGCCACCCCAAAAAACTCACCAAAAAACCCAAAATCCGTTCTTAATATCTTAACAACGGCTTAATAATAAATTATAAAAATCTATAATTTGATTCTTATACTTACTTTAAGACCTCTATTAAAGTTTTAAAGTAATTGGTTTAGCCATTATTAATATATTAAAATTTAGCTCTTAAATTTAAGCCTAATTATTATATCTTAAAAACCACTTATTAAATTATTTTAAAACTTTAATATAGGTCTTAAAATAAATATAAGAGTCTAATTATAAATTTTTTAAATTTATTATTAAGCCGTTATTAAGATATTAAAACCCAATTCTTAAGTTTTTTAATAAGTTTTTTAGGGTGGCTATATGTTTATAGTGGCCACTTACTTGCCAAACACGTTATTTAATATATATAGATTAGTTAAATTAAGCTAAATATTAAGCCTCTCTGCAGCCTTAATTGTATATACAAGATTTGTACCTAATATACGTAAAATCTATATATTAAAAACCACTATAATAAAGCCTTGTAGGAGATACCACGGTAGACTTACTAATAGGCTAGGTGTGTAGGTAAATAGGAAGTCAATAATATAATAAATATATAATAACTAGTGGAGTAGTTACCTAATAGATTAACTTTAATTATATTCTAAGCCCGCGAAGCCCTACTGCACGCGTCCATGTCGCCGCGGGTGGAAACATTATCTGGAATCCTATTCCTATTGATGGCCAAGTGCAGAGGCGATGGTAGAGAGCCGTCGCAGCGCGTGCAGCGCTGTCGTTCGACTCTGTGGTAATGGGCCCGCAACGCGTATAAAGCATCGCCCTTAACAACACTAGGAGCCTCACTGCCTCCGCTTGGAGCTCTTGTTCTACTATCTAGGGAGGCCTAGCAAGGGAAACTGGGATACAAAAACCGCCTGATATACAACTACCTGGCTCGCAGCCAGGCCCAAAACTGGCCTTATCCAGCTAGTTAACGTGGACGCGTCCTAGGCGTATAACAGGACACCTTTAGGCTTATACTAGCTCTAAGATTGCAAAGTATATGTAATAAGGGCATAGGGATCCTCCTTTTATAAGAACTTGTTAAGGTTAACACGTTACAAATACTTTATATAAAACTTATTAAGGCCCTAAGGCTACCGCAAAGAACTTATTAAGGCCCTACCTAGAGAACTTATTAAGGCCCCTCTATAAGGGCCTATCTGGTATCCGATATACCTAGGTAACTTAGAAGAGGGTCTTAATAGGCATAGTACGCGTAACCTAGTATAGCGACAGCAATGTAATGGCGACGCGACGGCAACTAGATGGCTTAATAAGGTAGAAATATAGGTAAAGCTCTAGGCAGTAGAAATATAGGCTAGCTTTAACAGCCCTATAGCGTTTAACTTACAGTTAACTTACAGTTAACCTATAGTTGACTTACAGTTAACCTATAGTTGACTTATAGGCGACTTATAGGAGGGTCTTAATAGGTGTGGTGTATATAACCTAATGCGTATATATATAAGGCGACTTATAGGAGGGTCTTAATAGGCGTGGTGCTTGCAACCTAATATATATATATAGGGGAGGCTATAGGGGAAATATAGGCCAGTCGGATAAGGACTTAATAGTTAAAGATATAGGCTAGCTTATAAAAGGGGGGGACACAAGCTTAGTTAGTAGGAGAGGGGAGAGTAGGTTATCTAGTATAGAACCTAGTATCTCTACGGCCCCTCTCCTGTAAGACACGGTTGGCCTATTATAAGGAGACTCTTATAGGCAACGCGAAACAGGAACTGGCAGCAATATAGGGTATTACGCCCCTATATTACTACTAGCCTCCTATAGGGCGTAGTGTGTAGTAGCTACTGCTGGCTCTAAGGACCTTACCTCTTAGCTAGGCCCTAACCCTTAGTGCACCTAGTAGGTAGGTAGGATCACGTCCTAGCCAGAGAGACTACTATATGGCTTAAGAGAACAGATGCGCGTGTTAGTATACTAATAGACGGAACCGTTCGCCTCTAGGGCGGTATGCCAGTAAGGTATGCTTAAGGAGCAAATAGGAGTTACTTAGGTAGGGGAGGCTTTTAGTTTAGGCCTTAACTATAGAAGGTACCTAAGGCTTCTATATTATAGGATGCAGCTATGACGCCCTTATAGGATTACGCCAGTAGGCATATAAGAAGGGAGTTATAACCCCTAGAAGCGGTAGCTTATGCCTATACTGGTGGAAATAATAAAGAAAGGCGTAAAACTAGAGGCTATAGAAGGCTCCTAAGCTGTACAAAAGTATACTAACTCTAGGAGGAGATTCTTATATAGACCGCTAGGGGGCGGTTTAGTACTTGGGTTAACCCCATTATAAGATATCTAAAAAAATAGTAAAACCCCCCGTTAATTAGTAGTGGCAGCTACCTGCTTATAGAAAGCCCCCTAGGCCTTTAGGCCTAGGTAACTGGGACTAAATACTAGAAAACTAGGGTAGAGGCCTGGATAAGCAGGTATATTAAACTCTACTATATAACTACCTACCTAAGATGCGAATGTGGCTGGCTAAGACAGACACCAAAACACGTAATACTGTTATGCCCCCTATGTACTAACTAAGAAGTAATGCTCTTAGTAGCTAGCATAGAGAACTATAATACACTACTCTTAATATAAAAAGGTCTTAAGGTGGTTACCTAATGGCTTATTAGCTAAAATGTACTAGACCAGTTCTAGGTTATAAAGGAAATGGTAATAGAAGGTAAAGGGGCGAGTACTAGGCGCCCCTTAATAACTCTATAGTAGTAGAGTTAAGTTTGCGATACTAGCGCGTCCGTAGGCTTGTTACGGCAGCAGTAGTTCCCAAGGAGGTCATAAAGTAAGGTAGTAGAGCACTATAGGTGACTCGTAGGCGCCCTATATGCAAGTCCTAAAAGGCGGGGAGATAGATTATAGGGTTTTCTCATTTTCTTAAATAGAGTTTTCTCCCTATATATAAATAAGGAGTAGTCCGCGTGGGCCTAATAGGGATCCAAATCGGACGTTAAGTAATGAATAATTATTAATTATATTCTAATATTTATTATAAGGAAAAGAACCATCTAAGTAGGGATTATAGTCCTTTAAATATATATCTATATTAATAATAATTCATTACTTAACGTCCGATTCGGATTTCTATTAGGCCCACGCGGACTACTCCTTATTTACATATAGGGAGAAAACTCTATTTAAGAAAATAAGAAAACCCCGTGATCTATCTCCCTACCTTTTGGAACTCGCCTATAAGGCGCCTGCGAGTTACCTATAGTGCTCTACTACCTTACTTTTTAACCTCCTTAGTAACCACTGCTGCTGTAATAAGCCTACGGACGCGCTAGTATTGTAAACTTAACTCTACTACTATAGAGTTATTAGGGGGCGCCTAATACTCGCCCCCTTACCTTTTATTACCATTTCCTTTGCAACCCGGAACTGGTTTAGTACACCTTAGTTAATAAGCCACTGGGTAACCACCTTAAGACCTTTTTATATTAAGAGCAGTGTATTATAGTTCTCTGTGCCAGCTACTAAGAGTATTGTTTCTTGGTTAGTGCGTAAGGGGCATAACAGTATTACGTGTTTTAGTGTCTGTCTTAGCCAACTATATTCGCATCTTAGGCTACCTACTAGGACACCTACCCAGTAGAGCCAGTCTTTTAGTCCTATTATTCCTATTCTTAAAAGTGTTACCATTATATTTTCTGCCTTTATTAGGCCTTCTTGGAGCCCTTAAGTGTTTACCCCCTATGGCGTTAACTATACTATAGCTTAGGTTCCTCTTGCCTAAAACAGCCTCTGTACCTTTAACTTCTATACGCCTCTCCAGCGTTGGTCTAACTAGTATTATATTACAGTAGATAGTTTCCCAGCGTTTTTTTATACTCTACTTTAGCTCCTTTCTCTCTCTTACTATTATCTTTACTAACCTCTTATGCGTCTCCCTTCCTCCTCTATATAGGCCTGGGCCCTAAAGCAGTACTATTTTTCTTTTGCTTTCTTTACCTATTTCTCTAATATATCTTCCCTACTTTGGGGTTATTAGTTTGTTCTCCTATAGGGGGCCCTAAGGTCCCTCTATATTTTATTTAGGCGTGTCTTAATATACTTTATAATATTAGAGTTACGTTTATTTTACGCCCTTTATATTACAGCGGCTTTAATATATAGTTATAGGGGGGGAATATTGGCTTCCTTCTTAAGCAGTGCTGTGGCCGTTTGCTTATACCCTCCTATTATACTCTAGAGGCAGGCTGTTTAGACCTTTTAGAGTAGTTTAAGGAGTAATTTAGGGGGGCCTTTTTTAGTTTCTCTAATGGCCCAAATACTGGACCTATACGTCATGGTTAGCCGGACAACTGCTATGTATAGTAGGCGTAACCTCTAGAAGCATAGTCCCCATATAGAATTAACAATCCTAGATAATATAATATACTATACTTAGCCCTTACAGGCCGCTTACACCACATGTACGCTCTACTAAAGCTTACTGTCTACCTATACTCCTAATACCCTTAGGCCCTAAACTGGTTAACCCCTAAAGCCTTAGATATAAATTAAATGCTAAAGATCTGCAGATTAGTTGCGTTTTTTTATAAAATAGATTAGCTGGTATTTCTCTGGTAAGAATTAGACTCTACATCGTCTTACCCATTCTATATAGGTGTTATAGGCTTTCTCTAGTATTCTGCAATTTTCTGCGGCTATTGGCCCGTATGTAATTAGGTTTATATCGTTAATAAAGCCTATCCCCTAAGTCGCCCCTTCCTTAAAGGAGTCAAGTAGGTTACTTACAAAGAAAAGGAAGAGTATAGGCGAGAGGGGTAATCCTTATAGTATTTCTATTATAACTGTAATAGGGGGGCTCTAGTATCTGCTAAAGACTAGTAATGTTTCTTTTTAGCCTGTAAACCCTTAAACAAATTATACAATCCATTTTAGGAAGCCCTTTGCCCTAAGAATATATAGGAGGCGCTTATAGGGTGTATTATTATAGGCACCACTAATATCTAAGCTAAGCATTAATACTATAAAGTCCCTTCACATCGCCCATGTAGATTTAATAGTGGTAGTAAGTAGCGTAAGTACTAATAGTGTTAAGCGGTTCTTTCTTGCCCCTATTTAACTTTGTAGTAGTAGGGCGTATTCCTTAGCCATATTTACTATGCGCTTCGCTATTACCCTTTCTAAGATCTTACTAAGGGTATTTTCTAAGGTAATAGGGCGGTAGCTTCCTAGGGTTAAGTAATCTGCTTTACCTTCTTTTTATAGGATAACTGTCGTTATAGATCTTCCAAGTCGCGGGTAGTAGCCTATAGCAAAGCATGCTCTGGCTATATCTGCAAGCTAGGGTGCTATAAGTAGTCCACAGGTCTTTAAGGCCTTATTTAAAATTCCATCTAGTCCTAGTGCTGTGTTATTTAAAAGGCGGCTAATAGTTCTGGCCATTTCCTCTATTGTTATGTCGCTGTTAACCCACAGGCGAGTTACTGGTGTTTTACCCATAATGTTACTAAGGTCTGCTAGAGCTAGTTAGAGGAAGAACCTTTCTATAAGGATCTTTATCTTCTTATTATTATTGTTAGTGGCCTGTGCTTCCCCTACTCTTTGTAGGGGTGGTAAATATAGGTCTTCTACTAGGCGCCCTACCTTTTTCTTTACCTATTTCGCCATAGTCTAAAGGCCCTTGTTATAGGGGAGGCTTAGGTTAAAAGTGTGCTCGTTTATAAACCGTCTCTAGTTATTCCTTACTTCTTTTTTTAGGGTATTCTTTAACTGGTTTCTTGTGTCTTTGTATTATCTCTTATCTTTAGGGTTATGGCTGCTTATATATTTCCTTCTTGCTTGTTGTTAGCTGGCAATAAAAACCGCGTATTGTGCGGACCATGCGTGTCGTGCGTAGGGGCCCAGTTTTGAGACTAGGCAGTGCTCTTCCAGCCCATTTTTAATTGCTGCCTGGATCCTTTCTAGTCTTTGGTTAATTTCCTTAGGGGTAGCTAATAAGCCTCGCTTGTTTGGTACTGGGTGGATTTCTTCTAGGTCTTAAAGTTGTTATTTAACTATATTAAGGAAACTGTCTGTCTTAAGCTTCCTTATTGCGTATCTTTTACTATTTAGTTGCGCCTTAATATCTAGATCTAGCTGTATCTGGATAGGGATATAGTCTAGGGTGAGTGCCCATTCTTCTTTAGGGTTGCACCTTTTGAGTCTCTAGTATAGGCCTTTATCCATAAATGTGAGATCAATTGTACTTCTGGCAGTGCCTTATTGCCATATAATTGCTCCTAGGGGGGTAGCTAGCTTAAGGCCCCAGATATCTATAGCTCTTAGTAGGCACTCTACCTGTCGTTTAGCAGTAATATAGATACCCCCCCACCACGGGTGGTGGAGGTTTATATCTCCTAATAGGATAGACTCTGTGCCTTTGATTTCCAGTAAGCTTATTGCCGATATAATGTTCTCTGTTTATAGGACCCCTTTGACTCTTGGGTTATATACATTGATAATTTGTACCAGTCCCCTATATGTCTGGATATATATATCTATATTCCTAAGAAAGTTATTACTTTATCTACTTTATCTATTTTATCTACTCTATTATAGATTATATAGATTACATTATATAACCTTAGCTACTATTTCTTATTATATAGCTTTACTAGTTCTATCCTAGATTATACCCTTATTAACTAACTAGCTTCTTTTAACTCCTCTCTAAGTAGTTATAATATTATATTTAAAGTATCTATAATACTATCTCCCTCCTCTTTATCTTTGTTCTTAAAGATTTCTAATATCTTTAAGTTATCTACTAGAGGTATAATATCTATCTAATTAATTTGGTTACCGCTCAACACTATCAGCACTTACGTTACTCGCCGCCACCATTAAATCTGCATGGGCGATGCGAAGGGACTTCGTAGTATCAATGCTTAGCCTAGATATCAGTGGTGCCTATAATAACGTACCCCACGAGCGCCTCCTATACATCCTTAGGGTAAAGGGCTTCCTAGAATAGATTGTATAATTTGTTTAAGGGTTTATAGGCTAGAAAGAAACATTGCTAGTCTTTAGCGGATACTAGAGCCCCCCTATTGCAGTTGCAACAGGAATACTATAAGGATCACCCCTCTTATCCATACTCTTCCTTTTCTTTATAAGCAGCCTACTTAAGTCCTTTAAGGAAGGGGCGACCTAGGGAATAGGCTTCGTTAATAATACAAACCTAATTATATATAGGCCATTAGCCGTAAAGAACTGTAGAATACTAGAGAAAGCCTATAATACCTATATAGAATGGGCAAGACGACACAGAGTCCAATTCTTACTAGAGAAATACCAGCTAATCTATTTTATAAAAAAACGCAACTAATCTATAGATCTTTAGCACATAATCTATATCTAAGGCTTTAAGGGCCAACTAGTTCAAGGCCTAAGGGTACTAGGAGTATAGGTAGATAGTAAGCTCTAGTAGAGCGCATATGCGTTATAAGCGGCCTGTAAGGGCTAAGCACAGTATATTATAATATCTAGAATTGTTAATTTTACGTAGGGCCTATGCTTCTAAAGGTCACGCCTACTATATATAGTAGTTGTCCAGCTAACCATAATATATAGACCTAGTATTTGGGCTATAGGAGAAACCAAAAAAGGCCCCTTTAAAGCACTCCTTAAAGCACTCTAAAAGGTCTAAACAGCCTGCCTTTAGAGTATAATAGGTGGGTATAAGCGAATGGCTACAGCACTGCTTAAGAAGGAAGCTAATATCCCCCCCCTATAATTATATATTAAAGCCGCTGTAATATAAAGGATATAAAAGGAGCGCAACTTTAGTGTTATAAAGTATATTAAGTTACGCCTAAACAAACTATGGAGGGACCCTAGGGTGCCCTATAGGAGAGCTAACCAATAACCCTAAAGTAGGGAAGATATATTAGAGAAACAGGTGGAAAAAGTAGAAGAAAAATGGTGCTGTATTAGGGCTTAGGCCTATATAGAGGAGGAAAGGAGATATGTAAGAAACTAGTAAAGATAACAGTAAGAGAGAGAAAGGAGCTAAAGTAGAGTATAAAAGAGTACTGGGAAACCATCTACCATAATATAATACCGGTTGGACTAACACTAAAGAGACATATAGGAGTTAAAGGTATAGAGGCTTTCTTAGGTAAGAGGAACCCAGGCCGCAGTATAGTTAATGCTATAGAGGGTAAATACCTAAGGGCTCTAAGAAGGCCTAACAAAGGCAGAAAATACAATAGCAACACTCCTAAGAATAGGAATAATAGGACTAAAAGATTAGCTCTACTGGGTAGGTATCCTAGTAGGTAGCCTAAGATATAAATATAGCTGGCTAAGACAGACACTAAAACACGTAATACTACTATGCCCCTTATATACCAACTAAGAAGCAATACTCTTAGTAGCTAGCATAGAGAACTATAATACACTGCTCTTAATATAAAAAGGTCTTAAGGCGGTTACCTAGTGGCTTATTAGCTAAAATATACTAGACCAGTTTTGGGTCGCAAAGGAAATAGTAATAGAAGGCAAAGGGGTGAGCACTAGGCGCCCCCTGATGACTCTACAGTAGTAGAGTTAAGTTCGCGATACTAGCGCGTCCGTAGGCTTGTTACGGCAGCAGTGGTTCCTAGGAGGTCAAAAAGTAAGGTAGTAGAGCACTATAGGTGACTCGTAGGCGCCTCGCAGGCGCTGTGCAGGTGAGTCCTAAAAGGCGGGGAGATGGATTACGGGGTTTTCTTATGTAGAGTTTTCTCCCCATACGTATATAAGGAGTAGTCCGCGTGGGCCCAGTAGGGATCCGAATCAGACGTTGTGAGGGCGCGAAGAGGCTTTAGGGAAGATTCGAAGGAATAATATAAATTCTATCTAAATCTAAGAGTATATAGCTCTTGCAGAGTACAAGACGTTGCGTGAAGAAGAGAAGGGAATATAGGAAACTTGTAACTAAATATTCGAGGTCTTGGCAGCAGACGCGTGGGCATAAGCCCACGCGGATTTTAATAGGTTTTAACCAAATTCCATTATGTTAGTGGAACTTAGTGGAATTTAATCAAGTTGGCAGAATTTGGTAGAATTTAATTAACTTAGCAGAACTTGGCAGAATTTAATTAAAGCGTTAGAATTTATCTGTTAAGTGTTTTACTAAGACATTCCTACTATAACTGGGCTAGCCCTGTTATAGTACCCCCCCTTTAGCTAAAGGTCTAAAACAATTTATAACTTATTGCCTTATAAGCGTCATAATATAGTTTAAGTTCTTTTTAATTTTAAGTTTCTTGCTATTATATTTTGTATCTTTATATTAGGTGGCAGTTGTTTGCCTTTATATTATATCTATCCAGCCAGAGTAGGCCGCAAAGGATAGTCCTTATAGAATTCTTTTACTAAGGAAGGCGCGTTGGCCTTAATCTAATTATAGGTTTCCTAGGTTTATATTTTATATCCTTCCCACTTAATAAGAAGTTTAAATTGTTTAGATTATATTTTCTATTGTATATTATTAATTAAGTTAATAAAGTAAGAACTGTTACTATTGTTAACAATTATAGGAGGTAGTAGCGGCACTTTATAAGTTATAGGATTATCTTTTAAAGGTTATAACAAGCTTATATAAAATATTAGGTGTATTTTTATCTCAGTTAGCAGTTTAAGCTTATAGGCGTATAGGCTTAGTTTCTTCTTAATTTAGTATAGGCCCGCGAACTTCTAATTAAGTTTCTTTAAGGGCCGTTAAGTCTTTAGGTTTTGTGTATTTAGGTAGGCCATATTACCTTCCTTAAAGTCCTATATAGGAGCTCGTCCTTTATTTGTATACCATTCCTATAACATTTAAGCGTACATTAATTTACTTTATAATTGTTGGTAGATATTTGTTTTGTATATTATGTGCGTAAAGCACGTGATCTACGCGACGCGCATATATATTATTAAGACGCGTAGATAGAACGAAAAGAATCCAACTACACACTACACTGCACGTATATTACGTCTATTGCACTGTGTTAAAGCATACTAACACTAATTAGTGAGCGTGTATAGATCAGGAAACACGCAGATAGCTTGGAAGACAGTTATACTGTCCACCTTATAGCAGATTAGAAGATAGTTATACTTATCCACCTTTTATATTAGTCTATTTTAGTTGAAGAGAAGAAGAGAAACTACCTAGGAGTACTTATCTGGTATCCACGACGACTTCTAGACATCTCGTTCTATCTATTTTAGAAGAATTACTACGCAAAACACCTTACCCTACTTAAACAACTTGAACCGCCCCCTTAACCGCCTTCTTAACTACCTCCTTAACTGCCTCCTTAACTACCTCCTTAACCGCCTCCTTAACCGCCTCCTTAACCGTTCCCCTACCTTTACCCTATAAACACCCTTACCTACCTAAATAATATATAAAATACAAGATGTTAGGAACAGAGAAAGACTAGGAGGAAGAAGCAGCTAAATAGGAAGATGGAATTAACCTAACGGAAGTCACTAAGGACGAGCTGACTAACTATATACGATGCAAGATGTACGTATATACGGAGATACACGACTAGCTAGACTTAATACTCTAGGAATTGTTCTAAGGAGATTTTAAGGACTTTATGGTTGATATCTTTACGTAAATCCACTTATACTGGCTTTAGAAACTATATAATTATCTAAATACCAGAGGAGTATAGGTTAACACTAACTATAAATAAGGTAAATTACTCCCTTAATCCTTATATAATATAGCACAAGAAAAAGACCAAATGGAATAGACTAGAGAAGAGATAAACGCACTTAAGAAAAAGTTTAATACTGGCATTAAGTTAAGAAGTATCCAGTATTATAAGACACATGGAACTCTAGAAGAGTAATAAGCAAGACGTTCTTTAGTGCCTATACTTTCCACTATACCTTAATCTATAATTACCTCTACCTTTACACTATCTATTACGCCTTAACCTGTAATAATAATATAGCAACTCTATAAATAACCTATGGACAAGGAGAACCGCCCTATTACTATAACTAGCTATAGAAAGGAAATTGCGAATGCAGCCAAGATATACACGGAGGAGTAGAAATACGGTGGTATAAACAAAAGCCTTAATTACAAATTAACAATATTCCACGATATCTATAATTAAGCGGACGTATCCTAAAAAGCTTACCTTAAGGCATTCCCTACTATATTAAAAGGACTAGCTCTAGACCACTTCTATATAAACCAACTATCCCACCTACCATTCGCTAAAGCTTATAAGCACCTTTGGAATTTCTTTAAAGGACTAGGATTTTAACGTAAGAACCTAGACAAGTAGAATACCATTACACTTACAACAGTAATAGTAGAAAATATAGACAAGTCTATAAGCGAATGCCTCTAATTGCTAATCTATAGACTTTTTTAACTATAGTATAGCCTTAGACCTACCTTACAAACCATAGACTTCCTTTATAATAAAATCATTACTTTGTGCCAAGGAATACCAGTATATAGATATGCAGTCTTTGACCTACCGGATAACCTTAAAGCCCTTATTAACAAACTCCAATCGTCTATTACGGCATATAAGAAAGAGCATGCGGAGAAGATATAAGCTTTCTTTACGGACCGACGATTCTATAGAAGAGATAATAACTATAACTATAACAACCGTAGCAACCCCCTATATAACCGCAACCGATAGAAACTACGTTGCTTTATATGTAACAAGGAAGAATGTCGCTTATAGAAATATACTAAGGAGGAGTAAGAAGAGTCTAAGACCAAGTTTAGAAATAAGTTTAAGGACCGCTTCTAGAAGCGAATAAAGCAATATATTATAGACTATAAAGGCAACAACGATAAGGACAACGATGAGGATAATAAGATTACCAACGCATTTAATGCTTTGGTAATTAATATAGACCCTAACACTCTACTAAACGAGGACGACTAGGCCATAGTATACTATACTTTATACGGTAAGATTGAACTAGATAATACAACCGCTACAGCTTTAGAACTGGCCAACAGAGCTTATAGCCACGCAGTTACAACTATTAATACTATAATAGATGCATTTACTACTAATATAGACCTGTTTGCATATAATACAACCTTACGCTACACCTTAACAAAGTTTATAGGTGTAATAATCGACACTAGTGCCTCCAAACGTTCTATAGTAGGATACGGTTAGTTTCTTATACTTTAGAAGATTAATAAAGTACAGTTAAACAAGTCCATGAGAGGTATAGTTAGTATATAGTTTGGAATAGGTTCTATATCCTCTATTGGTTCTATTAAGGTAGATACACTAATAGGTACAGTAGAGTTCCATATTATTAAAGTTAATACCCCTTTCCTGCTTTGCCTAGCAGATATAGATAACTTATAAATGTACTTTAACAACCTAAAGAATGTCCTAATAACCCTCTTAAAGACTATACCAGTCGTACGCCGATTTGGATACCTGTTTCTACTATGGGATACCTCGTTATATGTGTTTATTATAGAGTCCTTTAACCAAAACCTATACTACTTAACTGATGTGGAATTGCGACGCCTATACCAACGCTTCGGAAACCCGTTAGTAGAGCGACTTAAGAGAATATTAGACCGCGCTAGCTATAAAAACGATACTAATTAAAAGACACTTAAGCATATCACCTGCTACTGCTTATACTATTAAAAGCATGGAAAGTTACTAGGCAGATTTAGATTTACCTTAAAGAATAATATTAATTTTAACTACTGCATTATTATTGATATTATGTACATTAACAGTAAGCCCGTACTTTATATTGTTAATAAAGGCACCCGATTTTAAACAGGCAAATAGCTATAGAATATTAGCGCTAAGCATATATAGGATATGTTATAAGCGTGCTAGATCGATATATACCTAGGCCCCCTAGATATAATTACATATAACATAGGAAAGAACTTTATTAGTAAAGAGTTTAAGCAATACGCAGTTAACATAGGTACTACTATAAAGAGTGTACCGGTCGAAGCTCACAACTTAATTGGTATAGTAGAGCGTTACTATAGCCCCTTGCAACGTATATACCATATTATTACTTCTAAGATACCAGGAATTAACAAGGATATGGCACTATAAATAGCCTTTAAAGTAATTAACAACTCCGTAGGACTAAACGGCCTAATACCCACACTATTAGTATTTGGAGCGTACCCCTAAATAATAGAGTCCGACGTACCTTCACCTACAGTGATATAGCGTACGATTGCATTTAAGAAAGCTATAGAGGAAGTAAAGAAGATATAAGTGGAGTGCTAGGTCGCAGATAGGCTTAACATATATAATGGCCCTAGTACTACCGCAATTTATAATCTACCCCTTAACTCTTTAGTACTGGTCTAGAGAGAAGGCAATATAGAATAACCTAGATATTAGGTAGGACTATACAACCTACTAAATATTAAAGGAGAAACGTGTGCTGTTAATCTACCTAGCGGCCCTACGAAGTTCCGTAGCACTGCTGTTAAACCGTACTTAACAGACCCTAGAAATATTTACATTAAAGATATTTAAGATAATAACACCCAAGTTAATAATATCCAAGTTAACGAAACTGCCTATACATGCGAACCGTCTATAGAAACCATCTCTATATAGAAACCGTCCCTTACTAAAACTAGAGAAGTACAACTACCTTGCCAAGGAAGAGGAAGACCCCGCAAGTATCCCCTTTACGTTAATACTGCCGACATTACTGTATTCTTGCAAGAGGACAGCAACTATAAGCAGTTTAAAACGTCCTATTAAAAGGAAATTATAGGACTGATTAAAAAGGGCGTATTTAAGATAATTAACCCTTAGGATATACCCGCAGGAGTTAAAATCTTTAACTTATAATTTATAGATAAGATTAAGAACCCCGGTACTAATAAAACCTTTAAAAAATTAAGACTTGTTATCCAAGCATATAACGATCTTAAAAATGGTATTATACTAACCTAGTTACCTACTATTTAATAAGTTAGCTAACGCCTTATTCTATGCATCGCAGCGATACTATAAGGCAACGGTATATAGTTATACCTATAAGATATTTCCTAGGCGTATGTCCAGTCTCTTATAAAGCTAAATTAAAACTTCTATATCCGACCACCTTATGAGTTGGGAAGTTAACTAGGTATCGGAAAGAACTTAATCCTAAAGGTAATTAAACCTTTATACAGTGTTCTAGAAGTAGGCAATTACTGGTTTATAACCTACTATAACTATTATATTAAGGAGTTGGATATAAACCCATTAATATATAACCCTTGCCTTTTATAGAGCAACACTCCCAACTACTTTAGCATTATTGGCCTTTAAACTAATACCACCTTTGTAGACGCGGAGCAATAATATTTAGAAAAGGCTTAATTTCTCGCAAAAGAGCGCAAGCAACTTATGGTTAAGTAGTTACTTAAATTCAACAGATGTATTATTTAACTCTCTTAGGAAGGCAATATTATAATAACCTAGGAATACTAGTGCAAGAATCTAAATACGGTCTACCTTAGCAAAATAGCTACAACCATAAGCTTAAGAGGCATTGTCCGTAATGAACTAACTATAAAGGAATAATACGTTGCGTAACGCGTAAGAGGTGCGTATATTGCCTCTATATATTAACTAGAAGCTTCCTTTAATCTCTCCTTTACCGCCTAGGTGATTAACCCTAAGAAGGAAGATATTACAGTACTTAATAAACAACTATAATTACAAATTAACAATCCAATAAAAGGCCTTACGTTTATTAAATTAGACATTAACATATTACGCCTACTTGCTTTTACTAATGCCTTATTCGCTAATAATAAGGACCTCTCGTCACAAATAGGATATATACTGGTATTAGAGGACGCGTTATATAAGGCTAATATTATTTACTAGTTGTTAATTAAGTGCAAGAGAGTTACTAGAAGCGTACTAGCCTTAGAACTCTACGCAATAGCCTATAGATTTGACATTAGTGCCGCAATTAAGTCAACCGTTAAATAACTTCTATAGATTGAACTCCCACTTATACTTTGCACCGGCTTAAAATTACTCTACAAATATCTCGTTAAGCTAGGCACTATATAAGAGAAACGTCTTATAATAGACATTATATGTCTTTATTAGTTATACGAGCGTAGAGAGATTACGGAAGTTAAATAAATTAATGGCGATAGCAACCCTACTAACTTAATAACTAAAAGCAAGGCATCTACAGCTTTTAAGAAGTTAATTAATATCAATTACTTAGAACTATAGGCTATAGAGTAGGTTAAACAAACGCGAACGAACTTAGACTTAACTTAGCGTTATAATAGTGCTAAGGCACGCCACCTACTATATTCTACGGACCCTGAATTTAACTAGCTAATTAGGATTTTCTATACCCGGCATAGAAAATTGCTATTGGCTCGCTTACCACTAGCGCCTTGGCGGCCCTCGCAATATGTCTACCTACTACCCCTAATAATTCTTCTTCTTTTTTTTCTTCTCCTTCTTCTCCTTAGCTTAGTATCTTTATTAGATAGCAATTATCACGGGATACCCCTATAACACCTTACACACGTCCACCTAGTTCTACCAACTTAGCAATTAGAGACTAACCGTAAGACGGCAATTTAACGGTAATCTATAGCAATCTAATGGCAATCTAACGGTAATCTACGGCATTTTGCCATATTCTGCCAAGTCTACTAAATCCTGCCAAGTTCTGCTAGGACTACTACCCTTTCTTCCCGTTCTTTTACCTTCTTTCCTTACGCAATGTCTTAACTTTGTTATACAGTTTATTAATCCATAAGCTCCGGTTTAAAGGCATTTGTATAAGCCGTTATAAGCATTATATAACTGGGATAGGATCGAAGGAGAAGCTACTATATACTATAGATAGAAGAGCTAGCTATTGCGTATACGCTACAAATAACGGGAATAGTACGATTTAGTTTCCTTTAGAGTTCCTCTAGTGTCGGTAGATATTCGTTTTGTATATCACGTGCGTAAAGCACGTGATCTACGCGACGCGCATATATATTATCAAGACGCGTAGATAGAACGAAAAGAATCCAACTACATACCGCACTGCACGTATATTATGTCTATTGCACTGTGTTAAAGCATACCAACAATAATAGTTCCGTTCGCGTCCGTAGGCTTGTTACGGCAGCAGTGGTTCCCAAGGAGGTCAAAAAGTAAGGTAGTAGAGCACCACAGGTGACTCGCAGGCGCCTCGCAGGCGAGTCCCAAAAGGCGGGGAGACGGATCACGGGGTTTTCTCAAAAGAGTTTTCTCCCCACATGTATATAAGGAGTAGTCCGCGTGGGCCCAATAGGGATCCGAATCGGACGTTAAGCAATGAATAATAATAAATAATAGTTCCGTTAACTGCTTTATTTAATTAGCAAAGTTATATATATTAATTAACTAGATCCGTTTAATCGTAGGTCCTATTATATTGATTTTAGGTTATAGTTTAAATCTAAGTTAAGGGTTTTATCTATAAGTTGCGTAGAATAGCGTCACGCCTATTAATATATTTATTATGTTATTCGCAGTAAACTTAGCTAAAGGTAGCCATTTTTCCCAGTTATCTTGCAGGTAGGAGTAGTATATTTATAAGTATTATTCTATAATCGCGTTCACAATTTTAGTTTAACCATCTATCTCTAGATAAAATGCAGTTAAGAGTTATATTTAAATGCTTAATTGTTTATATAGAGCTTGCCAGAAGTCTAAAACGAACTAGTTTTTATAGTTAAATACTATTAAGTTAGGAAGTCCGTGTAGCTTAAAGACGTACTTAACAAAACATTTAGCTACTAATATCGCATTAATTAAGTCCATAGAAATTATATATTGCATTTTTATAAGGCGGTTAATAACTACTATAACATTTATAAACCTATTACTGTTAGGCAAGTTAACTATAAAGTTAATTAAGATGTCGCGCCATCTTTGCATTAGAATTGGTAGCGGTTAAAGTACTCCTTGCTTCTTTATATAGGAGGTCTTTCCATATACGCACATCCTATATACTCGAACGTATTTTTATACGTAGTTGTGCATTATAGGCTAGTAGTATGCTTGTTAAATAATCTTATAAGTCTTTGCACAGCCAGGATATCCTACTATAGAGGAGTTATATATAAATTTAAGTATCTTAAATTATAAAGGTTTGGAATTTGGAACTACCATCTTCTATTAATAGTATAATCAATCGTTTTAAATTTCGCATTTAGTAAGTATAATATCCTTATACTGTCGTTTTCCTATTTAAATCGCTTTTATTATATTAATTATCTATATATTATTCCTATATTTATATTCTATTAGCTTATTAATTTCTAATTTATTTCTATTAAGTTCCGTATCTAGAAATATAGAATATAGTTTTTTAAAATGTTTAGGGGGCAATAAGATTTGTAAACGATTTATAATTTATTTATCTAAAGCGTTTATAATGTAAGGGATATTATTGCGGACACCTTGGGTTGCCTTTAGGACAACCTCCGGACGCCCCTTAGATGGTCGCCGGTTACGTGCCAGAGGCATGTGCCTGTAGTATATAGTCTCTACAATCCCAGAGGCCTTACCTCCTTAAGGATTCGTCTCTCTTACCAATCTATCCTATTCCACAATCGTGTCCTTATAGCCCCCTGTCTATAAAGTCCCCTTATATTTAAATCCTTCCTACTCTATTTAGAAGGGCAGCTGGCTTTAAGGATCAGATTATTTATTTATATCTTTTATTTACATCTACTATCCTCCCTTAAAATCTCGCGACGACCTAAACGGAAACTCCATAAATACCTTATGGACAGCCGTCGCGCTAAGGCAGGAAGGTCCCTCTAATAGCAAGAGATTACAATAATATAAACCTTTAGGTAAGACGGCCGAACGAGCCCTAACACCTAGATACACTAAGAGCTCGAAGACTCTCACATACCTACGGTTACCGGCAACGCTAAGGAAAACGCAGACACCCTCTACAACGGTTATAATACTGCTAGAAAGTAGCTGGAACCCCTTTAGCCCCACTTAGGCCAATTGGAAGATTAAGCGCCAGACATAACCCTAAAATCTTCCCCTAAACCAGAAATGCCAGAGGAATATATTAACGCGCCTAATTAGGGACCCAACCGGAACCCTCCCGGAAGACCACTGGCCCACAATTAGTATAGTAGCGGTGTATAAACTGCTTACGAGCTAAGCAGGCCTATCCCTTTAGGCAATCTAACCTAACTACTAACTTAAGACTTAAGCCTTACAGGGAAACCCGTATTAGCTACTAGTACTAACACTACCTCTATAGCCGGAGCTTCCCTAGGCCTAAGGTCGGAAAGTTAAGAGCCCTATACTAATTTTCTTTAAGGAAGATATTAGGAAGCTGCCGTAAGGCTCTTAGAAGCTATATAGGAAGGAGCTACTAATAAACACATTAGAAACCTCTAGGGGTAGGTCTAGATTTAGTAAAGCTTAATCTAAGCTAGATAAAATCTTTTATAACCTAGCCAAGGCTAAGGGCCTCTTAGGGGATACCTAGTACCTACCTAAGGAGGTATGGAAGACTTAGAGAGGTATCTATGCAGCGAATAGAAAAAGGATATAGACTAACTAGCTAAGGCCTCTAGTAGTCTAGAACTCCGCCAGAGACCTAACGCCTAATAGTTAGATAATTAGGTTTGTAAAATAGATAGCTTCTTTAAGATACTAATAATATAAAATAATACCAAAGAGCGTACCTATTAGATTATTAGCAAGATTAAAAATCAATCCCTAAACTAAATTACACTAAATTAGCTTAATAAAGAGCAAATTACTATATAGCCGTAGCTGCAAACCTTTCTAAAGAAGTAGACTTAAGATCTGTATATCGTATAATATAATTACGCAGAACTATTCTGGAATGGGATATAGCTCGACCGCCACAATTTCTGCCAGTTTATAAACCTTATAGAAACTTGTGCTTAACTAATAGATCTAAAGCCCTTTAAAAACGAGGACGGTAGTATCTATAAAAAGGAGAAAATTGGATTTATCTAGGCTAGAATTAAGCTAGCAATTTATAACAAAATAAAGCGCGTGGGAGCCCTATTACAGATCACCACATATACGGATTTTAAACGAGCGGTTCTAAACACTAAGGATACGGTAAGGAACCAGACCTCTTCTAGCAAGAAGCTAGGGGGTAACTAGAAACGCGGGCACTCTAGTAGCAATATAGGGTAGACCTAAACTTTAAAGAAGCCATTTTTAAAGAGAAATTTAGAAGGGTTAAAGTTAGGGACCTTAAGTAATGGGAAAGACTCCTAGGGCTAACCTAATACCCGTCCGGCACCCTTATAGGAACACTCTAAAAAGTTAAGAGAAAACTTCTCCAGAGGTAAACCCAATTAGAAAAATAAGTAGGGCAACAACTGCACTAATAATCTAAAAAAAGAAAAGCCCTAGTTACGGACCTCTCCTAGCTATAACTAGGGTAAGATATGGAAGGAGAGACTCTTTATATTACTATTAAGCTAGAAATAGTACTCCCTATAGGCGAGGTACGTTAGTTTTAAGCACTATATAACAGCGGCGCCAAAATTAATCTTATATAATATAATTTAGTAAAAGAGTATAAGCTTATCCCATTGCTAAAGTAGCGGAAACCTATTATAGGGTTCCTAAATAAGCATCGGATTAAACTATATAGTGCCTATAAGCTTATAGTGTTAGTGGCCAATATATATAACCGCATCAAGGTGGTTAGCCCGCAACCCTTCTAGGCGGCTAACTTTATAGGCTACAACCTTATTCTTAGATATCCTTAGCTTGCAGAAGTAGATTTTAAAATACGCTTTAAGACAGGAGCCTTTAAATAATAGAACAATAAAGAATTGGAAGGGCGTATTTCACTAATAAGCTTAAAAGACATCCTAGAAGATATAGCTCTAGGAGAAATAGTATATACCCTATACCTAAAGGAGTATTAGATCCAACCCCTATTCCATAGCAAGATGGGTATAAAGCCTAGTATAGGCGATAACCCTTCTGTAATAGATACCCTACAGGGAACTGCCAGATAGGTCGCGGAGACACTATAGGGAGGCGGCGATCTTGAAGATCCTACGAGATACTTCTACCGCCATAGGTTACTCTAGCTCAAGCAATACGCAGAGAGTATGCTATAACACCTCAAACGCTATATTAAAGAGTTCCCTACCCTTCACTGGCTACTGCATAAAACTATCTAATATATAGTGGCAACCATATATAAATAGCTACTACAGCGCGCGACGCTACCCGTGAGCGTTCTAAGGGACCTCCAGGACCTACCCGATAATAATATAGAGGACGAACGCGACCCTAATTTATTAAATATCCTAGCAGGCCTAAGGGACTTACTAAGGGTATTTTCGGGCAGGCAAGCAAAAGTCCTTTAGTGGAACTCGGAATATAATTATATAATTAATCTAAAAAAAGGCAAATAATTGCTAAATCTTTCTATCTACAACCTCTCTTGTAAAGAGCTTAAGATCCTACGGGAGTACCTTAACGGCTTACTAGAAAAGGGATAGATACAGCCTAGTAAGTTACCGGCAGGCACGCTAATCCTCTTTATCCCAAAACCAGATAGGACTATAAGGCTATACATAGACTATCGCGGTCTTAATAAGATCACAATTAAGAACCGTTACCCACTACCAGTAGTTAGTAAAATGCTGGATTAACTATCTAGGGTAAAGATCTTCACAAAGCTAGACCTATAAGATGCCTATTATAGGCTCTATATTAAAGAAGGGGATAAGTAGAAGACCGCTTTTAAAACCTAATACAGCCACTTTAAGTATATAGTAATGCCTTTTAGGCTAGCCAATACGCCTATAATATTTCAATTATATATTTATAGAGCCTTAGGGGGACTAGTTAACCGCACATATATTATCTACCTAGATAACATTCTAATCTACTTAAAAAATAAGGATTAGCACAAGTAACACGTCCGCAAAGTACTAGAACGCTTAGATAATTAGGGCCTCTACGCTAAGGCATTAAAGTATGTCTTTAATACTAAGCAGGTCAAGTTCCTAAGTTATATTATAACACCTATAGGTGTAGTTATAGACCTAGTATAAGTATAGACAATCTAAGAGTAGCCAGAGCTAAAGAGCTACTGGGATATTTAAGTGTTCCTAGGCTTTGCCAATTTCTATAAGCGTTTTATCTATAACTACTCAGACGTCACCTAATATCTATCTAATTATATTACTAAAGCTTCCTAAGACCCGGCCTAAGGAGCAAAAAGCTTAAAGGTAGGAAGAAAGAAAACCAAAAAGGGACTAACTAAATAGTATAAACTATAGATATGGTCTGGAAAGGTCTAGGAAGCCTTTTAGGAACTACACACAAAGTTTACAGAAGCTCTATTATTATGGCATTTCAACCCAGATCAGCTACTAATAATAGTTACTAATATATCAAATTTTGCCCTTGCTAGTATCCTACTACAACCTAATAGGCATCCAGACGCTACCCAGCTCTACTAGAGACCGGTAGCATTCTATAGTAGAAAATTCTAGAGACCTAAAGTTAGGTATTATACCCACGACAAGGAACTACTTACCATAGTCGACTGCTTTAAACAGTGGCGACACTACCTTAAGCACGCGAGCTATACCACTCGTGTACTCTCAGATTATTATAATCTACGCTACTTTATAACTATAAAGGAGCTTATACCTTAATAAGCTAAATAGGTAGAGGAGCTTATGTAATTTAACTTTAAGATTAAATATAAGCTAGGGGAAAATAACCCTGCTAACGGACCGTTACGACGGCTAGACTATGCCAAAGGCTTTAAAACGGGAGAAGGAAAATAGATAATAGATATCTTACTCCCTATATTACAGAACAAGCTCTAGGTGTAGGATGCTTAAGCACCTATAGCTCCACGCACTAAGTCTTAGGCAGTGCAAACCCTATTAGTCTCTACTAACGTTCCGGCTGGTACCCGGTCCGTTACTAATAAGGGTCTAAAAATACCTAGATAGGACGTCCCTAACACAAGTGCGGAACCTAGTAATATACTACCCTTAATTACTAAGCTATCCCCTTAAACTAAAAGCAAAGCTATAGAGCAATTGGAACCTAGAGCCCTATAATAACTAAAGGACTTTAACCTCATAGCGGCCTTCCTAATGCACGCGTACTGAGAAGTTATAAGATCCATGGTACTATCTAGTCTCGTACTTAGAGCAGTATAAGGCGAAATAGCTTTTACCTAGGAACTATCTAAAAGGTTAACGGATCTTATCCATAAGGTGTAATGGAGGGACGCCTCCTATACCATCTTTAATGCGGAAGTAGACCGGAAACGTAATAGAAAGGAAGCTAAAAGGCGCTAAAATTAGGAACTGGACCTAATGGGCCTACTGGGTAGAAATGGCAAGGTTTGGGTGCTATAAGAAGCAAATATACAACAGAAGATCCTTATAAGGAATCACGATAATCCTTTAGGCGGCCACTATAGTTAAGTTAAAATAGTGGAATTACTTTAACGCAAATACTACTAGCTAAAGCTTAAGCAGGAAGTAAAGGAGTATATTAGCCACTGCGAGAAGTGTTAAGTATATAAAATCCAAAGGTATAAGCCATAGGGTTTACTTAAATTAGTTCCCCCTGCTAGTAAGCTATAGTAATATTACGCTATAGACTTTATTACAGATCTCCCGCCCTTAAAAGATAGGCAAGGATAAACATATAATTCGGTCCTAGTACTTATTAATAGGTTTTAAAGGTACGTCTAATACCTTCCCGTTAACAAGATAATTAATATATAAGCGCTTGCAAACCTAATTAAGGAGAAATGCTTTTTTAAAGTAGATTAACCACACTCTATTATTACTAATAGGGGCAGCATCTTTATAAGCCAGTACTAGTTAGATCTATGCTTTTATTTAAAGATAGACTACCGTTATAGTACGGCTTTCTATCTATAGATAGATAGGTAAACGGAACGCTAGAACTAGGAACTAGAGTCGTATCTATAAATATATTTAAACTACTAGTAAGATAATTGGTATGAGCTACTTCCATACGCGGAGTACGCTTATAACTTAAAACAATATATATTGTATTAGTTTGCACCAATCTAGATTGCCTATAGCGTCCAACTATTAGGATTTAATAGTATACCTAATAATTACTAGCTAAGGCCGTATAATTAATTATAGGATCCTACCGGGAAGTCTAAGGACATCTACTAGAGAGTATAAGGATACCTTAAGGAATAGGAGGAGTAATGGAAGCATATAAAGCAGAGCCTATAAGATGCGCAAGAGCAGCAGAGACTTTAGTATAACCGTAAATACTAAAACAAGCATTTCGGCGTAGGCGATAAGGTTCTATTATATTTAACAAATATTAAGACCCGTTAACTATTAAAGAAGCTTAATATAAGATACCTAGGTCCCTTCTAAATTAAGAAACAAATTGGTAAGCTAGCCTACTGTCTCTAGCTACCCCTATCTATAGCCTATATACATCTAGTATTTTACGTAAATCTACTAAAGCTATAGCACAGACTATTATTAGAAAAGAACTTCCGTCTAGGCCCAATTGAACACCCTAAAGTAGTGGGCGAGCGGTATAAGGTTGAAGCTATATTATACTATAAGTCTATTAAGAACAAGCTTTAATATAAAGTCAAATGGCTAGGCTAGCCCGCTAAGGACTCTATATAGAAACTAGAGGATTACCTTAATTATTATAAAGATATTCTAAAAGAATATTAGGACTAAGGTCCACAATCTATAAATCGTAGAAAGCGCTCTGATACTATAGTGTCATCGCAACCTATAAAGAAAGCTCGCGGTAGGCTAAAAGAGGCCCTAAAGAGTAAATAGGTTAAATTGGATATGGAACGGACAAGCTCCGGAAACCATAAGGATTGATTAGGGCTACGGCCTAAGGCAGGACAGGTCCTCAGCCTTTTTATATATATAGCATAGAATTGATAGGGTATTTTGCTAGAATTGCATTCCTATGCCTTTTTGAATGCTTTATAAGGCTTTCCCAATTGCTACTATATATAAGAATTAATCCTAAATACCTAAATTAAAAGCCACTATGCCTTATCCCTAGGTGCAGGATTAGTATCCATTGGCCCACTAAGTAATGGCTGATGGGAATGAGATCCAGATCTAGATCCCTTAGTAGGAGTATAAGTAGGCATAAAAACGGGGGCAGGCTGATAAGGTGTAGATAGAGTAGAGATCCTTAAATGCTTAATACTAATATTAGGCCCAAACTAGTACTAATAAAGTTCTTAAGGCGTAAGCTTGTAGTTAATAAAGACACGCTTAAGCCAAGAATGAATAGAGATGTTAGCTGGCTAGTAAAGACTAAAACTATTAAAACCTTGCTATGGCAATTATTAGTTACCTATCTGCTAGGTACCTAAAGGGTAACCTACCTAATACCGCATTATATTGTGCTCTTTTGAAACTTGACGTATATGCATAAACTCCTTCTTGTGGTAAACGGCGACCTTCTTCTTATCACCCCTATCCTTTACCCTATCCTTAGTATACTAACCTTGCTCCCTTATTAGGCATTACTGGCTGGCTTGCTGGAAATTATAGGCGGTGTAGATGGCTATAGTATAGTCTTAAATTCGACCTAGACGTTTAGCGTTAGCGCTAGAATAAGAGAGAGCCTAGGCGATATAGTAGTTAAGGATATTAAAGGATTATCGCCACTTAGGCCTAGGCTATATTAAAGCCTAAAGTTAGTAATAGAAACCTATTAAGGATAGGAAAGCTTACCTTAACGCAACTACCACTCTTAGTATATATGCATTGATTATAAGGACTAAAGGTATTGGACCTTATATAGTAGGTCTTATTATAAGTATCTAGAATCTTCTTATTAGACTTCTGGTCTTTTAAGGATATATATATAAAGTTATTTAGGCAGGACCAGCACTAGTTACAGGTTAGTGGAGGTTGGGGTTCTATATATAGCGGTAGGGCTAGAATATACTATAAAATCGGATTAGAAGAGTAGTTAGTAGGAGAATAAAGAGGTATATTAAATTAATAATAGAAAAAAAGAATTTTTTAATAATATATTAAAGATATATCTAAATTTAGACAAAGGGCGATAATAAAAAGTAAGGTGTTAAAGAAAAGGAGCAGCTTAATAAGCAAGGTATCTCTATACTTTACCTCCCAATACCCTTCCGGTGAATAGCCGCAACCTTACCAATATAACTCTGTTATAATAGCGCAATTTAGAAGGAAGGAAATACGCATATAAGCCATTTAGTTATTACTTCCTTACAAAAACTAATTACGCGGCCGGGGAAGGCAATTAAGACGTCAATTATAGATATATATAGGTAAAATTATACCTAAACGATACTATGGTATTAAAGAATAACGTTATAGACGTTCTTAACAAATCGTATAATAGCTAGAGGCGCTATTGCAAAGTATCCCTTTTATTTGCTAGGTAGTAGAGCTACGCCAAATATATAGCATAGAACCAACGAGAAAGGATTATAGATTAATATCTTAAAAGTTAAAGACGATGGCAAGACAAGGCTCTATACATTAAATCCTATACCAAAAGGTCCTATAGAACCATATTAGGAACACTAAATTACCTATAATACTTATAATTAATTATAGACCGGCATAAAGGCTTGGAAGTAGAGTTATATAAAAATCCTTAGGTTAGCCTAGGTAGTCACCAGCATGTTTTTGGTAGGCTTTTAAGGGGTCTCCTAGCAATCCTCACGTCTTTTCTCTAGTTATGTTTTTTCCTTATTAAGGTTTTTAGGAGTTTAAAGCAGGGGTTAGATAGATAGATAATATACAGTGGCATACTAACATCTCCCTAATATCTCTCTAAACCCTTTCCGGGATGAGCCCTTATAATCTCCCTACTACAAGGTAATGGCGATCGGGGGCCGACCGCAAGAAGGGGGGGGCAATGTAAGGGATATTATTGTGGACACCTTGGGTTGCCTTCAGGACAACCTCCGGACGCCTCTCGGATAGTCGCCGGTCACGTACTAGAGGCACGTGCCCGTAGTATATAGTCTCCACAATCCCAGAGGCCTTACCTCCTTAAGGATTCGTCTCTCTCACCAATCTATCCTGTTCTACAATCGTGTCCTTATAGCCCCCTGTCTACAAAGTCCCCTCACACATAAGTAGGTCCTGTAATTATTATATTAATGCGTTAGGCTTCTAATTAAGTTTATCTCGTTAGTATATAATCTTAAAGTTAAATTATAAGAGATATTCAGCCCAATAAATTTAGCGCTATATTAACTGTTTTATAGTTATAAAGTACTGCAGGTTCTTATGGTCTATTAATACATATATTAGGAATAACAATCCTTTAAGCTTGGGATGCTATTATTTAAAGTATCTAACAATCGCAAGCAGTTCCTTATTATATATTTTATAGTTTAATTTAGTAGGGGCGAGTTTCTAGGAGAGAAAGGCTACTAGATATAGCTTGCTATTCTTATTATATTATAACAACACTCCTTCTAGCGCATAATCGGACAAGTCTGTTTTAACAATATATTTAAGGTTAGGGTTAAAGTGGGTGAGAATTAGAGCAGTTATAAAGCAATATTTTAAGTTATTAAAGGCTTGTTCGCATTTAGCGGTCTATTTAAATTTCATGTTTTTTTTTATTAGGTCTATTAACGGCTAAGCAGTTTCTAAGAAGTGGTTAATAAACCGTTAATAGAAATTTATAAATCCTAGAAATCCTTAAATGTCTTATATATTACTAGGGCTTTCCCAGTTTATAATCGTAGCGACTTTTTTAGGGTCTATTTTAATTCTGTTACGGGATATAATTAAACCTAAGTATATAACTTTAGATACGTGAAACTTGTATTTCTTAATATCGCATTATAAACCCATATTTTATAAACGTTTAAGGACTATTCTAATATGTTTCCAATGTTTAGAAAGCAAGGACAAGTAGATTAAAATATTATTAATATACACAGTAATAAATATATTAAGGAATTTATAAAGTGTATTGTTAACGTATTACTAAAACGTACTAGGACCATTCTTTACGCTAAACAGCATTACTAGGTATTTAAAGAGTCCCCATTATATACAAAAAGCTATATACTTCTCGTCTCCTTCTTATATACAGATTTTATTAAAGGCAGCAACTATATTAAGCTTTATGAAGTACTATGCCTTCACCAAACAGTTAAGCGTCTCTTAAATTAAGGGAATTAGATATTGGTTTTAAATTATAATTACGTTTAGAGCTTAATAGTTAATATAGAATCTTAAGCCTCCTTCTAGCTTTTTAATAAATAGTATAGGTAAGGCAAATAGAGATTAACTAGGGTAAATAAATCCTTTTTCTAGATGCTTATTAAGGTATTATTACATTATAAGTAGTTCTTCTTATAACATACCATATAGCAGACCAAACTTTAGTGTTATACTGGGCTTAAGTTCTATTTTAAAATCGTGCTTATCTTAGTGCGGGGCTAGTTAGTCTACAAATTGTTTTTTAAACTTATTAATTAAATCGTGGTACTCTTTAGGTATAAGAGGTTAAGTATTAATATACTATTTCGGTTCTAGTGCCTTTTTAATATCTTCTATAGTTATAGTAAAGATTTTATAATCTTATCTTTTTGCTAATAAGATAAAGGGCGCGGCCTATATTATATAAATTTCAAGAGGTTTCGACATAAGATCTTTATAGTCTTTACTATAATTAGCAGTTGTGGCTTTATTATTTTAGTTTAAGGCTTATAGCAAGGGCAATTCATATTATATTAAATTTAAATAGTTATATGCGTGTTTGTAGGGCAAATAGTTTTTCAAGTAATAACTATAGCAGTAGGTTATACGGAACTTCAGTATTTCTTTAACCCAGCTAATTAAAGGGTTATATTGTTTTAGCTATCTATATCTAAGTATAACTTTATATTGTTTTAATAGTATAATAAATAGGGGAACGTATTTAAGGTATTCGCCCATCTATATTTTTACTAAAGCATAGTGCGTTATTTTGCCATATATTAAGGGTTTGCTATTAAAGCCTTATAGGCCTTAGGGCTCATTAAGTTTCTTTAAATTTAGGCGTTAAGTTTTTGCATAATTCGTATTAATAAAGCCCATGCTAGTAGCTTCACTGTCTATTAGGATTTGTACCTTTTTCTATTTTCTAAGTGTTTAAATTTTGCCAAGTATATTAAGGGAGTCGTGCTATATATTAGCGCTAGAAGAGCCTAGACACTTATACTCTTCCACTTTTTATCCTAAGGCGCGACTTAGCCTTAGGATAATTCGTTTTCCAAGTTAACCAAGGGCAAGATGCTTTGTGGCGTTTAAGTACAATTTATAGAGTGGGTACAATTTAAGGAACGGGAGGAACTACGGCGGACCTTTTTAAAGGGGTGAGTTTGGTAATGCTTTTAAATATATCCTTTTTTACCACATCTAAAACATTCTCTATTTATGGCTCGAGTTCTTCGTTTATCAATTCCCAAGGGTATATAGGATTAGGTAGCATTAAGGTCTATAGGGTTATACATAGGGCTTTTAGGTTTTAGAGACGAGTTGTGCTTTAGGGTATATACTAGGTTCATAGTGTTTTAAACGCAAGGTATAGTTAACTTTAGAGAACGAGTCTGCTTATTATATTAAAGGTCCTCATCAATTTATTAACATATTATAGCAAATTTGGACAGGTTTTTTGGCAATTCCCTACCTACTAACTAGGCTCTAATTTTATCTAAGATAGCTTATTAAAGGGCAGCAACTCTAGCGGCTTTATTCTAATCCAGTTCGTTAATAAGGCCTAAAAATTCTAAAAAGAAGCTAGTAAAGTCTCGGTTTCATTATTATAGGTTTTTAAGTTTAGTAATAGCTATGTGTTTATAGCTGGCGTTATTATTGTCGGAACGTTAATCACGTGACGTAGTCACGAGACTACGAGGCGAGACTAGCTAATCTGACTCAGAGCAACCCCTGACTTCTAGACAACAATCAACTACCAACTTCAACACCGCATACGTACCACTACAAGTGATATTCGTGCACGTTGATAAAGCGAGTATACCGACAATTATATATTCGTTCTAGTAGAGAGATAAAGATTTTAAAATTAACAAAGGTGCCGTTATAGAAGAATGGATCTATGGTATATGCAGCGTCTTTGCTTAAATAAGACATTCTATAGCTAACCTTGCTAGCTTTAGTAGGGTATTGGTTATAGTTTATTAAAAGTTTAAGACAGAGCTTAGTTATAAAGGGACGTAGGTTATTTTAATTTCTATTAAACATTGGAGGATTAGGGAGCTTTTTAGATTTTATAGCGGGTATTAAATTCGTTACAGACACAGGTTAAGCTACTATTGCTAGCTTAGTATTTGCATTTAACGGGCTAGGTTTAGATACAGTTACTTTAATCTTATTTATAGGCGTTGTTATTAGGGTCTTTAATATAAGTGCCTTAATATTGCGAAGTTCTTCGCGGAGTGCTTCTATTAATTGCTAATATTAGGCTTTTAGTGCAGCCCGCTACTAAGCTAAGGCATCCATAAAGGACTGTTATATTATGGTTAACTGTTCCCTAACTAGGGATATAATACTTATGATTATTAAAGTAGATTTGGGTTTGTTTGCCATTTTAATAGTAGTTATTTTAACGCAATATAATATAAGGGCGCGGAGAGGCTTTAGGGAAGATTTAAAGAAACAATATAAATTCTATCTAAATCTAAGGGTATATAGCTCTTGCAGAGTACAAGATGTTGCGTAAAGAAGAGAAGGGAATATAGGAAACTTGTAACTAAATATTTAAGGTCTTGGCAGTAGACGCATAGGTATAAGCCCACGCGGATTTTAATAGGTTTTAACCAAATTCCATTATATTAGTGGAACTTGGTGGAATTTAATTAAATTAGCAGAATTTGGCAGAATTTAATCAAAGCGTCAGAATTTATCTGTCGAGTGTTTCACCAAGACATTCCTACTGTAACTGGGCTAGTCCCGTTACAGACGTTAAGCAATAAATTATTATTATAATTAATTTGGTTAATATCTTTACTTATTATACCTAAAGCTTTATCTTCTTCTTCTACAGCTTATTAGTCTTATACTATTACTGCTATACTATCTCTTAATAAGATAATACCGTTTTAATATTCTTATTATACAAAAAAGGGGTTAATTTATATTATATTGGCAAGTCCTTTATCTTAGTAACCCTTTTTATATTTAGAGTGCACTAAAGCAAATATATATTTATTCTACGACGTTCGCTTAGTTTCTAACGCTAAATATGCGCATCCTATTACTCTTAATAGCCTTTAAGTACCCTTACTAATTACTACTAGAGTCCTTAGTTTAATCTACTGCTACAAAACTTAATAATAAGCTTTTAGTAGCGCTGGCTAAACTTTATTATTCTTATAACGCTGAGTAATAGACTACTGCTACTTAATAATAGGCTCTTAACTTTTATCTTACTGCTTTTACTTAGTTAATCTATTTTAAGAAGGTTTATAAAAAGGTGCGTTTTAAAAAGTACTAGTATATAGTAGATTTACCTAAATATCTATAACTTAGTAGTTAGCGCGCGATAAGGTTTAGTAGGTATTATATACTATAATATAGACACTATATATCCGCTAGGCTATAATAAGTTCTTTAGGGCTATTACGGACACTTTAAGTACTACTATAACACTAGAAGATTTAAGGGACCAGATCTTAAGGAGGGGGATAAAGTATAGCTACTATATAAAATTTTTAAGAGTTAATAACTAAGCAAGAAGTTAGACCATGTTAGACTAGGACTATTTATAGTTAAAGCAAAATTTTTAGAAGTCACGTATAGACTTAACTTGCTAGAGAAAATAAAGATCTACCCTATATAATACATTACAATGCTAGAACCAGCATATAGAGATATTAAGCCACTAGTTTATAAGATAGACACATATAGAGAACAAGAGGAGGATAAATAGGAAGTTTTAAAGATTATCAGTTATAAAGACGTTGGTAATAAAATATAGTATAAAGTTAAGTAAATAGGCTATAATAAGACTACCTAGGAGCTACTAGATAACTTAAAAAACACTATAAAAAAGGTATAGGAGTATTAGAAGAAAAAGGGTTAGGCAGTATTAATAAAAAAATTACTAAAGAAGGAACTACCTAAGGGGGACTTAAGAGGAGCACCTACTAATATATTTAAAAGTATTTCCCTCTCTATTAGAGGAGAATCTGTTCTTTTATTGCTAAGTTCTTAAAGGCCTTATTTTATAAGCTTTTACTCTTTAGAGCGTACCTTCTTACGCACCTTTTTAAGATAAAGGAGACGAGTATAAGCGTTTTGACGAGCCTTAAGGGCATAACGCTCTTTGTTATAAATGCGAGCTAGACGAAGCTTATTATTATACTAAAGCTAGTAAATCTTGGCCAACGCCTCTAATAGTTTACCATTAAGCTTTATAGCGGTAAATTAAACCTGGGACTCTAGTAGCAATTAACAAGGGTACTTAAAGACTATTAAAAGTAATAGGACGCGCACACTTAGCGTTAGAAACGGAATGAACGTTGCAGAATAACTACATATTTGCTCGCGTACACTTAGCGCAGGAGGAAGGTTGTTGGTTAATAGGCAACGCAATTACAATATAAACTAACCCCTCTTTTGCACAACAAGAATAGGAAGGCATAATCTCACCTAGTAATAGTATAATAGCCATAGTACAAGACCTACGCTTAGCTAAGGTAGAAGAAGGAGCCTTAGGCATAATAAGTAATAATATTAACTAAATTAATTAAACGGACATCACACCTCTAGTAGACGACTTAGAGATGTTAGGAATCTTTAAGAACAAAGATAAAGAGGAGGGAAATGGTGTTATAGATGTTTTAAGTACAATATTATAACTACTTAGAAAGGAGTCGGAAGAAGCTAGTTGGTTAATACAGGCACGGTCCAGGATAGATCTAGTGGAACCATATAATAAGAAATAGTAGCTAAGGTCACGTAATATAATCTGTGTGATCTATAAGGTCTGTAAGGTCTGTAAGGCAGAGTAAATAGAGCGAATAGAGCAAACGGAGCGAGGACTTTCTTAGGTGCAAAGTTGTGTATTTATGGACCCACAGTCCCTACCTAGATAGTTCCTTTCTTTGTAGTAAATCTCAGAATATAATTGGAGTTAATTTATTGGGTAACCACTCCACTAGTTATTATTTGTTACTGTTATATTATCAACTTCGTTTAAATATCTACACACCTAGCCTATTAACGAGTCCACCGTAGTTCTTGCTACAAGGCTCCGTTACAAGGGCAGCTATTGTAAATCTATATAAGTTTTATATATATTAGCTAGCATTTAGTAGAGTTATATAGAGTTCTATAACCCTTAATAACACAATTTTTTTTAATAAAAATAATTATAAGACCTAAAAATAATTTATTCTAAAAGCCTAAGTTCTGTTATATAATTACATAACTTTGGGAAATAATATAAAATACTGGTGTTGAGTTATTTCAATATCCGCAACCTCCGCAATGTGGATATTGTCGGAGCGTGATAAACATAGGGAAAGTGCCTCGGACGTGATTCCGGTGGTGCACCACGAATGTAGTTAGTCAGCTTGCGGACCGATTGGAAATCCGCACCAACGGAATCACGTCTGAGCCTGCTGAGGTATTCGGCTCACTCATGAACGGCCCGACCGGCGCACCCGCAGCCGGCCCCACAATCGGTGCCGCCGGGATCGTCCTCCTCTTCAACCCAAGTCGTGCCCTCGGAATCCTATTCATCATTTCTATGAGTGGAGTCTGCATCCGGAGCACCGTCTCCCGGTATAGAGTCGCTGTCGTCCAGTCATATGAGACACCAATAGCGCGCTGCATGCCGCCTTCGGAGCCGGCGAGGAGGAAGGCGACGGGCGGACGGATGGATTGGAAAAGGGTTACTTCAAGGGTCGTCGTGTCGACAAGAGTGAAGATCTAGAAATAGACGGTTAGACCCATCTCAAACGAAAGATTGTGTAACGGTAGGCCTACCCTCATCTCCCCGTGCTTGGCTTTCTTCGCCTCCTCAACCATCTCCGCAACCTTGGGATCCGACTTCACTGGATCCAATCCTTCATAATTCCCATCCTTGTCAACGCCAAACTGTGACAAAGGGCTTCCAAAGCAACTCCAGGCAAGTTTGTTCTGGGATGCGAAAATCTGCCTCTCAATCGCTCCGATATCCATATAGCCCTCGAAGCCAAAAAGCCAGCTCTGCTGGCCCCAGAACTTCCCACCATAGATGATGCGAATGAGCCATGGGCTTAGGCTTAGCCACGTCAGACCCCACAAGATGAGAATGATGCCAACCCCAACCCCAACGATACTACCCCTACCGGCTCCTGCTATGATGCATCCAACGAGAAATAAGTATCCGCTCGTGTGCAACGCCCATCGCGCACCGAATCTTTTCCAAGAATCGATCTGATTCACGTAAACAGGCCAGAATGACTTCCAGCGGACATTCGCGGCTCGCAGTCCATCGATAATGACAGTGTCGTCATTGGCGATGCCGGAGATCTGAGTCGAGGGATATATATCCCATAGGCAAGCAGAGTATACGTCATCCATAGAGTGCCATGGCTGGTCAGGAGCTCGAGGAAGGACGCAGATGAGACGTTCGAGAAGCATATCGCTGTCGTTTGCAAGAGAGAGGCTGTAGCTCTGATCAGAATCTGAAAGTTTAGACGTGAAATTGTTTGCAGGAAGAGGGACTCACCGAGCAAAGGCTTGGAAGGCAGTATCAGTGGGATCGATCGTAGGTCTTGTCCGTAGGAGCCCCATGAGAGCGTACGCCTGGTCTCCATCGAGAAATTTCCCGGCGCTGCGACTATACAGACATTGCAGTGCTAACGTGACCAGCTCAAGCTTAGTAAGGATAAGGTTCCCTTCGTAATGGTCGATCAATTGTCGCGCCAGTTTCGCGTCGTCGATGGCAATGCCATCTTCTTCCCTTTTCCGCCAGACCCTTGCTGCGAACTGATTCTTAGGCAATTCTAATGGATCTCCAAAGCGCTCGTGGGGATGGTTGCGGCGCTGATATACCAGAATCTTTACACCTTCTTTCGAAAGCAGCACCTCCGGGAAGGTCCAGACGCGAGATCCCCAATCTTGAAGCATCTCATCTCGCGTCGTTGTGAGGTGCGGCCTATTGTGATTCGGACCCACGACTATGACGGATAATTTATATACCTTCGGTCATCAGCAGGCGAAGTGCCCGTTCCAAATCGGTATACAGAAAAAGGGCCACTAGGAGACATGGAGAAGCTACATACCTCCTCTTGGACCTCTCTACCTTCCGGTGTTATCAAAGATCCGTCGCTCTTCGGCATGCAACTGCACGCAACCCAATAAGCGGGTACGCCGACATCCCTAGCAGCGCGCTCGGCTAAGTTGCAAAGCTCCGTCAGATCTTCTATCGAGCCAGCACCGCTATGTCGGAATTGCTCAGTAGAGTAAGCAACGAATATATATTCAAGGTCCTTCTCCTCTTTGTATCGCGTCACCCATCTGGTATTCATTCGTCAGATGGGGTTGACAGGACGAACCATCTATTCATGGAGGGCGGGGGACACTTACTTTTCCGTGATATCAGGATCCGCTCCAAGCATCTCCTTGCTTTCCGGATGCCTTAGGAAACATAGCTTTGTGGGTCGCAGAAGCCGGTTTGAATCCTTGTAATCACTGTTCTCATATACACGTTCCTGAAGCACCATTCCCTTTTCCACAAACCGCTGCTCGAGCCGTTGGCGTTCATCTGGCCGGTTCCCCATGAGATTTCGAGTCGCCTTTGGAACGCCCCAATACGCGTATGGAAAAGCGTCATAGTTGCCGCCGTTGCGTATTGGTGGGACGCTTGACGGGATCTCCAAGCCGATCTACAAAGGATTTAGTCATATATTTTAGATTATGCGAAATATTCCATATAGAGATCTTACCACAACCACCAGCAGTATAGTCGCAACAATCCATTTGCCAATTACCCTCGGCATATCTATCTGCTCACTCGTCGGATTTGGATATGTCCTGTAATCAACATGGTCAAGCGGCCAATTGGCGAGTCGAAAATATCTAGGTGCTTTGTTGCGGATAAACGTTCTCCGCCAGGTTGTGTTGGCGGGCCCATCGTAGGTTGTATCGACCGCTTGAATAGTCAGCTTTTTAATCTTGCCATCGTACCGACTTATGTAACGATCATCGTAGTCATTGCTTATGTGTACACGGCCCAAGCGGTCCTTATGTTTGTAAGGACCGGGATTTAATGGATCCGGCAGGTATCGGAGGCCGGGCATGCGGTAGTAGTGTGGATATTTGAGCCACCGGAGACTGGTATATGCATCACTGATGTGCCAGTATCCTCTGAGTTTAAGCGCGCTAGCAGAACTTGTCTTTGAAAGCGTCAGATCAGAAATCATACGATAAGCTATAGAAAGATCGATTTCTAGATAGCCTACGTACACGAATGACTACGCGATTATACTCTCCCACCATGCCATTACCAGTCGGTTGCTGAGAGACAATAGGCTGCTGCTGAGGAACCCATGCCGATTGCGACTGACCAGTAGTCTGTGGAGTGACTTTCCTGATCTGCGCAAACGTCATTAATTACAAATTCTTGAAGAACTTTTCAAGTTTCCTTACTCCACTCCTTACCGATGTGCCTTCCCTCGGGGAAGAGTAACCAGTGCTCGATTGATAGGTCTGAGGGGTTAAAGGTGGCTTTAAACTAAATAAGAAACACATGCACAAGTGCAAGGGGGAAAACTTTACCTGATATGAGCTAGGCCCAGGTTGTTGCTGGGGAGGGTGGCCCAGCGGCTGCATCTGAGGTTGTTGGGTCGGAGACTGCATAGGTGGTGTCGGCTGCACAGGGGACTGCATTGGGTGAGTGGCCTGCACCGGGAATTGCTGTGAACCTTGAGCTTGTCGTGAGTGTGACTGAGTCTGAAAAGGAGTCGTATATTGTGCCGGTGGTGGGTTATGTACCGGTCTCTGGGGTTGGAACCGTTGCTGTGTCGGATACTGTGTCGGAGGTTGCGTAAATTGGGTCTGCGCAGGCCGATAGCCTTGCCCCTGTTGAGGACTCGTAGGAGGGTAGTCCTGCTGCCCGCTGTACTGCTGGTGTGTAGTTGCTGTGGCATACCCGCTTTCATGGGGACCTCCTCTTAAAGAGCGCGTACCTGGCACGAAGTCACCACCATGGTCTTGCGCATCCTTGAGTGAAAGGTTAGCTAATGCGATGGCTTTCAACGAGTCACCCTACATAGCCGGAGATCAATGGAGCGCCGGATGGGACGAAGTCACCGCCGTGATTCTGGGCCTTTTGAGAAGTGTTAATCGAGGAGTATACAGTCGGTCAGATGGCTATCCTGACCTACCATTGCGGGCTATATCTGCGTACTGAAATGTGAGAAAGCGTTAAAATGTCACACGCTCGCTGTGTCTCGAAGGTGTTAGTTATGGCGAAAGGGAAACGCGGTGCGGGCCAGGTGGGTAGCACTATTTATCCTTTTCCGCCGTCTTTAAGAACACAAGGCTGAAAAGCTGCCCTCCATCATGACTAAAACCCAAGAACGACAAGGCACACTCGGCCCAACCTATCTTCAGCCTTTCTCTTGACTGGTTCTGGTTGCGTATGCCAATGACGACTGCAGGCGTCGCCAAGTCCCAATTGCTGGTTTCAAAAGAGTTTCAAAGCCATCCCTTTGTGTGGCAACGAATTCTTACTTTTCGTATATGCACGCCTCATAAGCCTATCCAGAGGCTCTATATCGTATATTAAATACAGCTCCCCCTTTGGCGAGATTTCAAATTCGCTACGCGCATCCAATCTCGCTTGGTTGCCACCAACTGTACATAGTAACTGTAGCGAGCGCCTAAGCCTGCACGCAAGGACCGTCCTGGTTACAGGGACAATCGAATTAAAGCCATACAGAACTTGCCTGACCTACCAAAGCCGTAATATCCACCTAAAATCGTGTTATACTATCATCAATTTGCCCTTAATATGCATCCTTCTTTAAAACGCGCAGTGGCTTAATTAACAGGCGAGAGTCCTCCTTCTTAATAAACTTAATAAAGCTACCTTCCTCCCTTCTTATTTCCTAGACCCCTACTACTGTTAAGCTATTTCCTGAATATAATATAATAGCTGCTAAGACGCGAATACAATACTGTTTAGCTGGGTTTTATATTAGAGGAGCTTAAGGAAATAGATAACAATCTAGAAGCCGCAGTAGAGGCCGCTAAGGAGGAGGCAGAAGGTTGGCGTGTATACTACCAAAGTTAGCTTAGTAGATTGCCTCGGTTAAAATCTTATAAGTTGCTATATTCGACACAGGAGCCGCCAGTATTAATACCACAATATTAAGCCACGCCCTCTTAGGAAGTTGCTTATGCTTTTTAGGCTTATACTCCTCCAATTACTTGCTTAATGTTAGCCTCTTATTTACCCCTAAGTGCTCGCTTATACTTACTTAGTAAGTATAAAAATAAGCTAATTTTACTACCACCTCGCCTGCGTTTTAAGAGTAAGATTAGTGATATAGAGAGGAGAAGCGGCGGCGTGTTTATTACTTATAATTATAATATGGTAATTCAATACCTAAAGAATTCGCCTTTTACTAAGACTCTTATTGGTATAAGCCTTTAGCTTTATAATCTTTAACAACTCCAAGTCTTTTCCATTTATAAAAGAGAGCTATATTATTAAGAGTAAGGTATTTGCATTAAGCTCTAGCCAATTAAGGCTAAAGTTAACACTTAGTACGCAGGCGTTTGTAATATTAAATTTAACATTATAGAAGTTAAGGTTGCAGCCTAGTAGTAGAAGATTAATACCCAGCTTATATTATAGGCGAAGTGTACTAATAGAAGTAGCGCTATTAAGGCTCTTACTATTAACTTCTTAATTATATATACCCTAGCTATAAATTAATCAGCGGCCTTTTATTTTAGAGTTAGCTCTTATCCATTAATACTTAATTAACTCCATAGTAAAGTTTTAACGCCCTTATAGATTTTAGAGCGGAGCTTAACGCCTTACGTATCTCCTACTAGTTATAACAGGACTAGCCCAGTTATAGTAGGAATGTCTTAGTAAAACACTCGACAGATAACTATATAAAACTATTTGTAACTATCTGCAACTATTTATAACTATCTACAACTGTCCACAATTATCCGCCGTAATCCACCGTTTTCTACTAAATTCCACTAATGTAATGGAATTTGGTTAAAACCTGTTAAAATCCGCGTAGGCTTATGCCTACGCATCTACTGCCAAGACCCTAAATATTTAGTTATAAGTTTCCTATATTCCTTTCTCTTCTTTACATAACGTTTTATACTCTATAAGAGCTATATACCCATAGATTTAGATAGAATTTATATTATTTCTTTAAATCTTCCCTAAAGCCTCTGTCGGTATACATGCTTTAATCAACGGGCACGAATATTACTGTATAATACGTATGCGTTATTAATTATTGGATAATTAATTATTTAAAAGTAAGGGGTTGCTCCAAGGTCAGGTTAACTAGCCTCGCTTCGCGGTCTTGTGACCACGTTATATAACTAACATTCCGACACTAGAGCAACTCTAAAAAGAAGGCTAATCTACATTCCAAAGCTAAGTTTACTTCTAGACTTATTTATAGCATATACGCAATAGCTAGAGATCCAATTAATACGCAATAGCTTCCACGCTCCTTTTACAGGTCCGTAATTATAAGAAGAATTGTTAGGGGTAGCAGGTTAACATATTATAAGGGCCGCCAAGGCGCTAGTAGTAAGCGAGCTAATAGCGATTTTCCATCCTAGGGATGGAAAATCCTAATTAGCTGGTTAAATTTAGGGTCTATATTATTACAATTAGTTACCTAACGCTAAGCTAAATCTAAGTTCGTTCATTCAACCCATCCTACAACTTATAGGTTAATTCGGTTCGTATTAATAAGCCATTAAAGAGCCGCGTAGGGCTTTCCCTTTGTTATAGCGTTAGCAGGGTTAGCCTCTCTATTAATCCATTTCACCTCTATAATCTATCTCCGTTTATAGGCTTGCCAGAGGCACATTACGTTAATTATCAGGCGCTTTTCTTAGGTAGTTCCAAGTTATACTAAACAGTCATATAAGGACTTGGAATCAGTGCAAAGCACAAATAGGAGGTTAATTTATAGGATCTTATCTACTGTAGATTTAATCGCAACGCCAATATTAAAGCCATAGGCCGTACCGTAGAGTTTAGAAGCTAGTATGCTCTAAGTAACTCTTTTACACTTAACTAAGCTCTAATAGACGATGTTGGCCTTCTTTATAGCATCAGCTAGTACAATAACATAGCTGATCTGTAAAGAGAGGTCCTTATTATTAGCAAATAACGCGTCCGTAAACACCAGGAGCTGTAGGGTTTTAATATCTAACTTAATAAACTTAAGGCCTCTATTAGCGTTCTCAATTTGCTAGTTTAGATACTTGTTTAACTATTTTACGTCTTCCTTATTGGGGTTAATCACCTAGGCGGTAAAGAATAAATTAAATAAGGCTTCTAGCTAGCAAACTAAAGCAATATATACACCTCTAGCGCGTTAAGCGATATACTGGTCCTTTAGAGTTAAGGTTCTTATAGCTCCTCTTAATCCTATACTCATAGCAAGCTTAGTGCTAATCATACTAAGGTTTGTGCATTGTTATTCCTAAGTAAGCGTAATGCTCCCGTTAGTTAGTAGCTAAATAACTTCACTATTAAACTTAATAGGCGTATCAACAGTAAGTTATTCCCGTTCTTTAGCCATAAACTTGGCCTTATGCAGCTTATTTTGCTCTACGTTTATAAAGGTCTCATCTACCAGGAATAGAGTATCATTAGTTTATAGGCCTACAATACTAAAGGGTTTGTTGCTCTATAGGAGATAGGGGTTATATATAGACTAGTCCATATGCAACTGTTAGATATAATATAAGTAATATATCTTAAACCAGTAGTTACCGGCTTCCAGTACTCTATAGAGTGGTTTTACAACCTTTAAAACAGAGGCCTTATTAATCCCAAGTTGCTTAATCAGCTCATACGGAGGTTGTACGTAGAATTCTCGATTTAGTGTAGTAGTTGATTATACATAGGCCTATAAAATGTCTTGGAGGTAAAGTCGTGCCTATAGAAGCTTTATGGCGGCGATATAGAGAATTAGTTATTAGCTAACTCGTTAAATAGTTAGTAATTAGGTAAGAACCAGTTCCTTTTCTAAGTCGTTATAAGCTTACATAACTAGTTAGGATTTCTCAAAAGCCTTATTAGTTCCCTTGTTCTTAATCTCATTAACAAATCATAAATTAAAGAGTTGTACGCCTTATAGTATATCTATAAGTCTCATAATTTCAAAAACTCCTTTCTTAAGTAGACCAGTAAGCTCCTTCTATTAGAAGGCGCTGAATTGAGTACTAAATTAACTGTCATCCTGTAGGTAGATGGTGATGTCAGCCATAGCTATAAGTAGAGGGTATTTGCGAGGGCGTCCTCTGCCTCATTTTAGGGGTTATTGCTGAGCTTTAGCAGGTCTCTCTAAAACAGTCTTAGAAAGGGCTAACCCAAATAGAGGTTTAGGTAGCAATTTTAGTCCAACAATTTACTCCTGCAATTTAGTTGCTTAAAGGTAGGATTTTACAACTATAGATCGGAAGGCTATAGGTCTGCTAAACAGTTTAACAGTGCATATTTCACCCTTAATAGTAAGTAAGGTAAATGGCCCATCCTAATAGCCGCTTTAGCCAGTGTTTCCTTCTCTCCAGACCAAAATGGGCGAATTTAGTAGGAGATCATAAATCGTATTAGCATTAGGTCCGTTTCGCATATTCAGCGCGTCAGCGATCTATCGTTTAGCTTATAGCTTCTATATCTCTACCATAGCCTTTTTAATTGCGGCAGCGCGTTGTATAACTATAGGGGATAGTACATCGGATTTGACTATTTAGGGGTAGGCTTTAAAGACTAGAAGTATAGGAACTAGTCCTCTAGGGCCAACTAAATTGTTAATTGCTTTAAACGCCATTTAGAGTCCCATCTCCTTATTAATTTCAGGGATTTTAGTCATAATAATCTAATAGGCTCAGCGTAATAGACTATAATAGCGCTCTACCATTCTAATAGAGTTATGTGCTTTGACCAGTACTCCCTTTATACTAATTCCTATAATAGTGGCGTATTGCTTAAATTCCTTACTAACAAAGTTCTTTCCGGCGTTATAGGTAATTAGGTCTAGTGGCCCTAGGTAAGTATTAATCTAGCACATCCATAGAACGTCCTATATATATTTGGCGCTAATGTCTTATAGCCATCTACTGGCTTAGAATCGCGTTCCTTCATTAATAATATATAGGAGGGGTGATCCGCTAATATACATAATATTAACAATAATATTGTAGTTAAAATTAATGTTGTCTTATAGGGTGAAGCGGAATCTGCCTAGTAATTTGCTAAACTTCTAACAGTAGTAGCAGAACTTGGTTAGTTGCTCAATAGCCATTCTATCCATTTTATAGCCAGCATAGTAGAGTAGTTTTTGCAATTTCTTAACTAAGGGATATCTAAATCAACAATATAGGCGCCGTAGCTCTACATCTGTCAAGTAGCAGGGGTTCGCGTTAAAGGATTCAGATAGATATAACTATAATAATAAGCTCTATAGGAGAAACGGGTGGCCAAACCATCACACTACTAGTACTTTTTTGGTGTAAGTAATAATAACATTTCTAAGGTTGTTATAGTAGATTTAGAGTCTATCCATATTCGCTAAATAGAGCAAGAAGGGGGTATCTATATAAACAACATAAAACTGTATCTTGCCTATAGGGGTGACAATATCCGCAGTTCTAATAGAGGTAGCGATTCCAATACCAAACTACACGTTAACTTGTCCTTTAGTTAAGGTATCAAGTCTTATAAATTATTCCGCGTTCTATAGTGCCTAGAATTGTCTATAACCGGCCATAAAATTCTTTAACGCACTGGTATCAATTATAATTCCCATAAATACCGTAGAAGTATAGCGTAAAGCGGCGGTTATTGTGTTATAGTTAAACGGGTTAGTTTCCGTAGTAGGTTCCGTGGAGATTATAGTAAGTAAGTAAATACAAGCCTTATTAGCTAGTTCTACACTTATAGAGGTTGCTTTATCTATAGTAAAAGTCCCAAATAATATAAGGTAGCAGCTGTTAGGGTCTTCTAATTCTTCCTCACTGTTATTGTTATTAGTATTTTTATCAGTGTCTGTATTTAGCACAAGAGCTTCAAAAATCTTATTATACTCATTATTATCGTCTCCTTTACTATAGATAGTGTATTATCTAAAGCGTTCTTTAAAGTTACCATTACGGCCCTTATTATTATTAAAACGTCTTTTATACTCATCTCTAGAACGGTTCTACTCCTCCTCTATATGTTTCCATAAGCGGCAGCTCTCCTTTTAGCAAACGTAGCACTTAGCCTTTAGGGATCTAATAGTGTTTTGTCTATAGAAGCGGGTTTGGTCATGGTTATTACAGATATTACAGCAGTATATATAATCCGTAAAGTAGGTTCCTTAAGACGGTCTTATTAAGGCCTAAAAAGGGTGTTCCTTCTCCTATATAACTATAGAAGATTACAACTTGCTAATCAACTAGGAGAGGTCTTTAGAAGGGTTAAAAATAGCAATACGGCATACTAGTACTCCTTAGCAAGCGGTGACTAGCTTATTTATAAAGAAGAGGTCTATATAAAACTCTAGGTATAATCTATAGCAATATTTTAAGAGCTTATTAAGGAGTAGTTGGAAACTCTAATAGATTTACTTATTAGGGTTCTCGTTAATAATTCCTTAAAAGTTAGTGGCGTTCCATTCTATAAGGTTTCTCCGATAGTACTCTAGTCCTTTAAAGAAGTAACGCATGTGGTTATATACCTCAGTAAATAATCTAGTTAAAAGGCTGCTATTATAGTAGTAATCCTAAGCAAGTCCCTTTAGCATAGTTAGGAGTGCAGTTATATAGCCTTTAGGAGGTAGACTAGCTCTCTTACAGATATTATAGAAGATAGTTAACTTAAAGTCAAAGCTATTACTCACTCCATCGTACTTCTGGTCGTCTATATAGATCTTAGCAATAGTGGCTGCCTCTTTACTATACATAGGCAGGTGCATAGCAGGGTCGGTATTAGCAGTACTAGGGTGAAGATACTGGGCAGAAGGGGGACCAGGTAGAATAGAAGCGGTTACTAAAGGGAGGGTAAAGGCAGTTACCACAGGCGATAATTACTAATTCTGCGTCTATAGGAGTTAAGTAAGGAGAGTAAGTAGTTAATCTTAGGTAGAGATAGGTACGGCTTACTATTAGGTAGCGGTTAGTACAGTTTACTGGGGTATAGATACAACAGCTAGTTAGGGTATTATAGGGGTAGGTATTTACATTCCAGGTGTTATAGCTATAGCTATAGGCTAGATTGCAGGCGTTAGAGGTAATAAAGGTAGTTAATGGCTTACAGGCGTCAGCACCGTATAGAAAGGTAGTGGGCTATAGGGGGGGGTTATAGGAGCTAAAGAGGCTATAACTAACAGGGGTATAGCTTAATTCAATATCAGAGCTATTTATATTAAGTTAAGCCGTTCTTGTAGCGCCACTATAATTATAGGGCTAACTGCCTTAAGAGCTTCTATAATTTCCTTATCTATCCATTCGTGAGGTTCTTCCTCTTGGAGGAGGTTAAATAGTGCTTCTAAGATTAAATATCTGCTATTATACTTTCCCACATACACTCCTCTCTTAAGTAGATGAGTGCGTAACTTTACTCTTATATCAATTTACATGCGTCTAAAATCTTTAGTAGTAAAGCCTTTAAATTCCTCCTTAAATACTGTCCATAATATATAGTCTGTAAAGTTCTCCTATATGTGTACATAGACCTTTGTTGCTATATAGTCTCCTAGCTCATCTTTAGAAGCTATAGCAGCAGTAATTCTATTACTATGCTTTAATATCTTCTCATACCACTCCATTATAGTTGTAGGTTGAGTATCCATAAGGTTTAAGTGGAGGTTTAAAGGTGAGGAGGTTTAAGGTTTAAGATTTAAGGTTTAGGGTATTCTCTACAGCCTTAGGGCCTATAGAGTATCCTTAATCTGGGAGTTTAAGGGTTAAGGCTTAAATAGAGGTCGAGGTTAAGGTTAAGGTCAAAGGTTAAGGTCAAGGTTAAGGTTAAAGTCAAGGGTTAAGGTCAAGGTCGAGGGTAAGGTTAAGGGTAAGGGTATAGTTAAGGTTAAGGTTTGTATATATGTTCTCTACAGCCGTCAAACCTATAAAGTGTTTTTAGCAAGGCTGCTATTCTCTCAGCGATCTACTGTATTAGCTATAAGGCCAATACACGCTCTCAAGCTTAAGTAGAAGTCGTAGTCTTCTCCTTTAATAAAACAGATAAGAACTAGGCGATTAGTAAACTGTTTCTAGTACTACTCCTCAAGCGCTAGCTATTGCGTATTTTCTAATCTATACGTCTACTAATCAGTGTCGGTATACATACTTTAATCAACGGGCACGAATATTACTATATAATACGTATGCGTTGTTAATTGTTGGATAATTAATTATTTAGAAGTAAGGGGTTGCTCCAAGGTCAGGTTAACTAGCCTCGCTTCGCGGTCTTATAACCACGTCACATAACTAACATTCCGACAGCCTCTTTACGCCCTTATATTACATTATATTAAAATAACTATTATTAAAATAGCAAATAAACCTAAATCCCTTTTAATAACTATAAGTATTATAACCCTAGTTAGGGAATAGTTAACTATAATATAATAGGCCTTTATAGACGCCTTAGCTTAATAGCGGGCTATACTAAAAGCTCAGCACCAGTAATTAATAGAAGCACTTTATAAAAAACTCAGTAATATTAAGACATTTACATTATAGACCCTAATAGCAACACCTATAAACGAAATTAAAATAATAGTACCTAAACTTAACCCATTAAATGCAAATACCAAACTAGTAATAGTAGTATAACCTATACCTATAGCGAACCTAGTACCTACTATAAAATCTAAAAAGCTCCTTAATCCTCCAATGTTTAATAGAAACTAAAATAACCTATATCCCTTTATAACTAAGCTCCGTTTTAAACTCTTAATAAACTATAATTAATACCCCACTAAGGCTAGCAAGGTTAGCTATGGAATGTCTTATTTAAATAAGGACGCTATATAAACCATAGATCCATTCTTCCGCAATAGCACTTTTATTAATTTTAAAACCTTTAGCTCTCTACTAGAACGAATATATAATAACACCAGCCGTAAATATACAGCTATTACTAAACTTAAAACCCTATAATAATGGAACCAAGACTTCACCAGCTTCTTTTTAGAAATTTTAGGCCTTATTAGCAAACTAGATTAGAATAAAGCCTCTAAAGCCGCTGCCCTTTAATAAGCTATTTTAGATAAAATTAGAGCCTAGTTAGTAGGTAGGAAACTGCTAAAAAACCTATCCAAATTTGCTATAATATGTTAATAAATTAATAAGGACCTTTAATATAATAAACAGACTTATTTTCTAAAGTTAACTACACCTTGTGTTTAAAACTCTATAAAACCAGTATATACCCTAAAGCACGATCCGTCTCTAAAACCTAAAAGCCCTATATATAACCCTATGGACCTTAATGCCGCTTAATCCTATACACCCCTAGGAACCAATAAATAAAGAACTTAAGCTATAAATAAAGAATGCTTTAAATATAGTAAAAAAGGATATATTTAAAAGCATTGCCAAACTTACCCCTTTAAAAAAGTCCGCTATAGTTCCTTCTAATTCTTAAGTCATACCTAATCCTTAAATTATACCCATTCCTTAAGTCGTACTTATTCCTTAAATTATACCCACCCTATAAATTGTACTTAGACGCTATAAAGCACCTCACCCTTAGTTAACTTGGAAAACAAATTATCCTAAGGCCAAGTTACGCCTTAGGATAAAAAAACTTAATAAACCTTAAGGCCTATAAGGCTTTAATGGCAAACCCTTAATATATAGCGAATTAACGCACTATGCTCTTGTAAAATTGCGGATAGGTAAACACCTTAAATATATTTCCCTATTTATAATACCCTTAAAGTATTATAAGATAATCCTTAGATACGGATAGCTAAAGTAATATAACCCTTTAATTAGCTAGGTTAAAGAAATACTAAAGTTCTATATAACCTACTACTAAAGTTATTACTTAAAAAACTATTTGCCATATAAACATATACATAACTATTTAAATTTAATACAATATAAATTACCCTTGCTATAAACCTTAAGCCAATATAATAAATCTATAACTGTTAATTGTGGTAAAGAATGCGAAGATATTATGTTAAAACCCCTTAAAATTTATATAATATAGGCCGCGCCTATTATCTTATTAGTAAAAAGATAAGATTATAAAATTGTTGGTAACACAAGGTAAATTACTAGTACTACTCGAGTAGATACAGTGACGTTGTTTAATAATGCATGCTTTCTTTTAATTGGAACGAGGAAGGGCGAAGAGCTTAAGGCTCCTCGCCACGCTAGTGCTGCGACGACACGTGACGACCGCTTGCCTTATTCCTGACACTGGCAACTCTTCTTTTGTAGTTGCTATTTATATACACTTGTAGATTACTACTATATAAAGATACTAAGCAAAGAAGAAGAAGAACGTTAGGGGTTAATATAAAGGTAAGGGGCCGCTAAGGCGCTAGTAGTAAGCGAGCTAATAGCGATTTTCCATGCCGGGCATAGAAAATCCTAATTAGCTGGTTAAAATTAGGGTCTACAGAATGTTATACTCTTACTCCCTTTTAACCTAACCTTTAACCTATATATGTAGAGTATTTATATTAACAAACGTTTCTAGAGCCTTGTTTAGGTTTGCCTTTATTATTATATTTACCAGGTTATCTTGGCCATTAATCTATTAGATCTTAAAGAGTTCTTGCTGTTTATAGGATTGTTAAAGTGCCATAATGTTAATTATAAGGCGCTTCTTTTTTATGGTACCGAGCTTAATTAAGCACTTATAGAGGGAATATAAGTTGGTATATACAATTATAGGGATAATAGGAAGTTTGAGTTAATCTATAATTATCTTTAGGGTAGTTCTAATTGCAATTGCTATATTAACTCCGCTAACTATTCCATATATCTCTAACGCTAGAATGCTTTAAGTAACGCGCTTACTCTTGGTTGAGCTCTAATAGATAAGATTGCCGTAGATTATAAAGTTATTCTCCCTAGTAGATTTATTTGCGATTATAATTTTATATTTTAGCTGGGAGCTAAAATCTTTATTATTTATAAACAATCCATTAACAAATATAAAGAGCTTAGTGGTAGGAAGGTTAATAGGTATATAGAGTAGTCCCTAATTAAGATGGTTTATTTACTAGGAAAGACGCTTATTTAGGGTAAGAATATTATCTTTAGTTAGTTCCTGGTATTAAGCGGCAATAGAGAGATTAAAGGAAGCCTTAGGTTAATAGATAGAAGTAATATAAGCTCCGCGAGCGCGTTGCTCCATATATCCTTGCTTTAAAGAATTAATGTTAATAACATTAATCTTCTTGCCTTAACCCTTCTGGCGTAAAGCAATAGAGTCCTTGTTTAGGGAGAGGATATATCTATTAAAGAGTAATAGTGTTATTAGGTTAAGCCTCTCCTTTAGCTTTACTATAAGATTTACCTTTACTAGCTCGTCTTCTTTAAGAGCTAAGAATTGGTTGTCTCCTAAGATAATTATATTGTTAGTTTATATGCCGATAATTCTAAATAGAGTTTCTATAGTTGTAATAAGGAAGCAGGGGTTAAATATAGAAGTTATTATTAAAAGCTTCTCTTTATGGTGCTTGCTATAGGTAGCCTACTAGTAAGTTCCTACCTCTATAATTCTATATAATGGCTTAAGCACAACTATAATTGTATCTTTAGGATATTGGTGGCGAATTTATTCTAGAAGGTATGCTAATATTAAGTGCTAAAGGTATGTCTCTAATTAGGTATAGACCTAAGTAATATCTTATAAATAAACCGTTATTCTATTCTTTATTAAGGAGGGAGCTAGTGCAATAATAACTTACTAACTAGCTTATTAAATTATAGGGGATTGCGTAAGAATTACTTTCTTACTATTATTGTTATAACCTTAAATAACTAGCCTTAACTTCTTAAATGGGGCGTTAGTAGCTTTACCCTTAATCTTATTAACTATTCTTAACTTAAAGATACGAACTCTATTAAACTTAGTAGGGTTATACTTCTTAAATTTAAAAACTCCTCTTATAATAAGACTGTTAATCTCCTACTTATTAGATGCTTGAAAAAGGGCTCCTAAAGTTATAATACGGCCTTCCTTTTAGAGTTGTTTTACAAGTTTAAAGTCCGCCTTCTCTTTAGCTGTTATAAAGGCCATTAATAACTTAACTCTACTCTTAATGGCGGTAACAAATTGCTCTTTAAAATTAATAAGATGTTGGTAATTTTATAATCCTTTTAGGCAACCTCTACCGCGTTATAGTTACGGCATATCTATTATAACTATATTAGAATTGTAGTTGCCTTCTAAAGTATATTAATTGTAGTTCTTTTCTAGGGTATCCTCTAGGGCATCCTATAAAGGCTTAAAACTATTATCCCTATAATAGGGCTTAACAACAGTTAAGTGGAATTAAGTGGGTCTATAGGGCATTTAAAGAGTATAAGTTTAACCCTTAATGGCGATAAGTATGTATGGGCCTAACCAGCCCCCTTTCTTACGCCATACCCATACTTTAGATTGGAGTGGTAGATCTGTTATAATTAAGGTATTTAGGCCGTTTTTTATTCTTAGTGCATTGTTAACCTAGCGTATAGCGTAGATGCGGCGCACCTCCTTTATTGCTTTATAGATAGCCTTAGCTTATTACATAATAGATGGAGATAGTGGAGAATTGTTAGTTATTTAAGGGTAGGCGCTAAAGACTAGCAACGTAGGTACAAGCCTATTTAGGCTAGCGGAATTGTTAACAGCCTTAATAGCTATCTATAAGATAAGCTCTTTACTAGCGCCCTCTAGTTCCGAAGAAATAATCTTATATACTTAGCGTAATAGTATATGATATTATTCTACTTTTCTAACACTATTGTGTGCCTTAATAGGGACTTCCTTAACCTTAATTTCTATTACCTTTACCTATTACCGAAACTCTATAGATGAGAAGTCCCTTCCTACGTTATAAATAACTTAATTAGGGGTTTTTAGGTAGATATTAATCTAGCATAATTAAAGAGTATCCTATGCGTTCCTAGCTAATATATCCTTTAGGAAACATACAGCTTAGAAGGAGGTTAAGAGGTTAATAACTTAGAGTACTAGCTTGCTGCTAAGATATATAATGTTAATAATAATATAGAAGTTAAAGTTGTAGTTATTTTTAAGGGTGAACTTAAATCGGCCAGGGGACTTCTAGTTTATTTAGCAGTAATAGTAGTACTTTATAAGATGCTTAATCATCTTAGCCTTAACTTTATAATCTGCTTACTAAAGAACCCTAAGCAATTTATAAACTAATAGGTGACTAAAGCAATGGTATAGTTAACGTAACTCTAACTTAGTTAAATGGCTCTAAGCAACGCTCCTTTCTGGCTGTTAAAGGAGCAACTAAAGGTAACCCTACTTGCGTATAACGGGCACCTAATTATCTTCCTAAATAAGCATATTCTTAAGGTTATTAAGCTTAACGCCTAACTTATCTATATCTTAAATATAGAATAGAAACGGGGTATTCGCGGGAATAATATGGAAAGTGATATATCCTAATAGGGTTTAGACCTTAATTATACTAAGAGAGATTACAGTACCCTTGCTAAAGCAAATTGTATATTAGCCTGCCGTTAATTAGTTAATTTAAATAGAGCTATTAAGCTGCTAAAGAGCTTAAACTTAAGGTTCTCCTACTATAGATACTCCTGTGGCTCTAGTATCTAGTATAATACTATAGAAGACATTCGCCAAGTATCTATTATTAAAGGAGAACACGGAACTTTCCTTTGGCTTATTAAAGATTTCTAACTTTATAATAGAATGGAGCGTAGATTGGTTATTAAGGACAGCGACAGTTTGTGTACTATTTACCTTACTATACTTGGTAAAGTATTAGTTGGGAGAGTAGTTCTTAATTTCTATATCCATAAAAAGCTGTTTAGCCTTATTAACTTTACCTTTAAGATCTTCTTTGCCTTTATATTAAACCAGGAAGCTTTAGAAGTAGGCTATAGTAACCTTATAATTTCCAACGTTTCGTGCGCTCTGGCGAAACTTATTATATGCCTCCTTTTGTCTATTAAGAGGGTGCCTAGTTAACTAGTAATTTGGCTTCTTATAAATATAGCATTTTTTCTATTAATTGTTTTAAGATAAACCTCTACAAGGACCTCCATAATTGCTTTATAGTTGACATTAATTATACCCTCTACCGTATCCCCTACCCTAGCTACTATATATTTAATTAGTCCAGTTATAATTGTGTTGGTTAGCTAGGTTAATTAAAGTAGGTTAGGGTTAAGTATTAAATTGCTATACTTTTTAAGAGCGCAGAGCAGTGCTAATAGAGGATCTTAATTAAGTATATACTCCTTTATAAGTATTTGCAGGATTAAAGAGAGTAAGGTTGCATTCTTTAATACCTTAGTATACGCTAATAACTTAATCGCGTAGGCTAAAGTCCTTTTAATATAATTTAGATAAACTATACTAAATTATCTAAAGTCGGTTAAAGAGCTTTTAAAGATAATTAAGTTAAGAGGCATCTGGGTTTATAGCAATAATTCTTAAAAAGGTAGTCTCTCTCCACTCTAATATATACTACTGCTTATTCTCTTCTATTTTAAAGTGGTATCTTGTCTTATATATTATTTAGTTAAAATTATATCCTTTTCCTACTAAATGATTATAATAGAAGGTACTGGCGCGGCCCTTAAGTATAACAGAATAAGCGTTATAATATTGGTTAGGTTCCAGTCCAACCTTCTAGTAACAGTTATAGAAGATACACAGCTTTAAATTAAGGATATTATATAGTTCCCTGTTAAACCTCTTCTCCTAGTCTAAATAGAGCTTTATAAGCTCTATAAGCATTTTTAAGGTGCCTCTAAGTAGTGTTAGGCTATATTAAAATTACGTTAGAGATTAAGGTAGGGATTTCTTTATAGGCTATAGTGGAGATATAGATCTTAATAAAACACGGCGTGGTACCTAATCTTGCTGTAATAGAGTTTAAAGGTTATTAAATCGCGAAGCAAGGGGATTTTACGCTTGCTCTTAAGGGGTAGTAGTTAAAGTTATAGGTTAAATTAGTAAAAGTGATGGATACGGAATATAAGAACTTGTGCCTAGAATAATAGAATTAGGACGCGTCTCTGTTGGTATATTATTTGGATTCCATTATAAATTAAGCTTCTTCTTATTGTGTAGTTGGTGCTTAATCTCTTATAGAGTCTATTTATGCTCTTCTTCTGCGTTAATAACTTGCTCTTGGATATTGTTTCTAATAGCACCCCTATCTATAGGGATAAATACTCTATTCTCCTAAAGGAAGTTACGGAAGTCTTATACAACATCTTTCTTCGCAAGAGCCTATATTTCCTTTATCCATCTAATAAAGTCCTCCTTTATACAATACTATAGCATAGTGTTGTTGTATTCGCGGTCTATATAGTGTACCATTTGGTATAATAAGAATCCGTTTAGGTCCTATTGCTTGGCATTTGCAGGGTTAATGTCTATGTCCTATGTCTCTGGGTTAATATCTTTCTTATACTACTTTGGGTAGGTTAACGCTATAATGGCTATTATTTTGTTAATAGAAAAAAAAAGGAAAATAAGGGTTGTTTGACGGGGTGTCGTACGTTAAAGGTAGGTAGGGTTTTCAGTTTTGTAGGATCTTGTAGGTTTGCTGTTAAAAGGTAGGCAATTTAAGATGTAGTTGACGCGTTTTAGACGTTAACTTAGGACCCTAGGTTTAGTAACACTTCTAACCTAAAGTACTTGACCAAATCTTTATAAACGTAGTTGTTCTATATAATAAACGCAACTTGGTATTTCCTAGTACTTAGTGATACTTCTGTTACTAGTTTTCCGTAAGTTTAAGGTAGCACAGTATCGCCGGGATCCATTCCATATAAGCGCATATGGCACCCCTGCACGAGACTGTCTCTTCTGTTAAAAACCTTGCTATTCTATAGTTGTGTATTTAACCACTAATTAGTGTTGGTAACATAGGGTAAATTACTAGTACTACTCGAGTAGATATAGTGACGTTGTTTGATGATATATGCTTTCTTTTGATTGGAATAAGGAAGGGCGAAGAGCTTAAGGCTCCTCGCCACGCTAGTGCCGCGACGACACGTGACGACCGCTTGCCTTATTCCCGACAAAAATCTTTACTATAACTATAGAAAACATTAAGAAAGTACTAAAACTAAAATAGTATTCTAATCCTTAACCTTTTATACCTAAAGAGTACTATAACCTAATTAATAAGTTTAAAAAACAATTTATAGACTAACTAGCCCCGCACTAAGATAAGTACAATTTTAAGATAGAACTTAAACCTAGTATAATACTAAAGTTTAGTCTACTATATAGTATATTATAAAAAGAGCTGCTTATAATGCAATAATACCTTAATAAGTATCTAGAAAAAGGATTTATTCGCCCTAGTTAATCTCTATTTGCCTTACCTATACTATTTATTAAAAAGCTAGGAGGAGGCTTAAGATTCTATATTAATTATTAAGCCCTAAACGCAATTATAATTTAAAACTAATATCTAATTTCCCTAATTTAAGAGACACTTAACTATTTAGTAAAAGCACGGTACTTTATAAAGCTTAATATAATTGCCGCCTTTAATAAAATCCGTATATATAAAGGAGATAAAAAGTATATAGCTTTTTATATATAATGGGGACTCTTTAAATACCTGGTAATACTATTTAGCATAAAGAACGGTCCTAGTACGTTTTAGTAATATATTAGTAATACGCTTCGTGAATTCTTTAATATATTTATTACTATATATATTAATAATATCTTAATCTACCCGTCCTTGCTTTCTAAATATTGGAAATATATTAGAATAGTCCTTAAACGCCTATAAGATGCAGGCTTATAATGCGATATTAAGAAATGCAGGTTCTACGCGTTTAAGGTTATATACTTAGGCTTAATTATATCCCGTAATGGAATTAAAATGGACCTTAAGAAAGTTGCCGTAATTATAAACTGGAAAAGCCCTAGTAATGTATAAGACGTCTAAGGATTTTTAGAATTTATAAACTTCTATTATTAATTTATTAACCACTTCTTAGAAACTACTTAGCCATTAGTAAACCTAATAAGGAAGAATATAAAATTTAAATAAATTACTAAATGCAAACAAGCTTTTAATAACTTAAAATATCGCTTTATAACTGCTCTAGTTCTTACTTACTTAAACCCTAACCTTAAATATACTATTCAAATAGACTTATCTAATTATACGCTAGGGGAAGTATTATCGTAATATAATAAGAACGGTAAGCTATATCTAGTAGCCTTTCTCTCCCAAAAACTCGCCTCTGTAGAATTAAACTATAAAATATATAATAAGGAACTACTTGTGATTATTAGGTGCTTTAAACAATAGCGCCCTAAGCTTAAAGGATTGTTGTTCCTAATATATATATTAATGGACTATAAGAATCTATAGTACTTTATAACTATAAAGCAATTAATACAGCGCTAGATTTATTAGGCTAAATACCTTTTATAATTTAATTTTAAGATTATATACTAACTGGGCAAACTTAATTAGAAGCCTAATATATTAATATAATAATCATAAGACCTACCTGCAAACGCTTTAGACGAACAGATTATAAATTAATTATAGATCTTACTGCTCCCTAAACGCTTTAAAAAACTATATCCTATATTCCTAGATATAGAACTTAAAAGAAATAAATTAGAAGTTAATAAATGGGAAATATAAATATAAGAACCAAAACACGTAATACTGTTATGCCCCTTACGCACCGGCCGAGAAGCAATGCTCTCAGCAGCTGGCACAGAAAACTATAATACACTGCTCTCAACATAGAAAGGCCTCAAGGCAGCTACCCGGTGGCTCATTGGCCAAAATGTGCTAGACCAGTTCCGGGTTGCAAAGGAAATAGCAATGGAAAGCAAAGGGGCGAGTAACAGGCGCCCCCTAATAACTCTACAGGAGTAGAGTACAGTGTGTGATACTAGCGCGTCCGTAGGTTTGTTACGGCAGCAGTGGTTCCCAAGGAGGTCAAAAAGTAAGGTAGTAGAGCACCACTAGTGACTCGCAGGCGACTCGCAAGCGAGCCCTAAAAGGCGGGGAGACGGATCACGGGGTTTTCTCAAATAGAGTTTTCTCCCCACATATATATAAGGAGTAGTCCGCGTGGGCCCAACAGGGATCCAAATCGGACGTTAAGCAATGAATAATAATAAATATAAGAATAATAGATATAATAAAAGCAATTTAAATAGGAAAATAATAGTATAAGGATATTACACTTACTAAATGCGAAATTTAAAATAATCGATTATACTATTAATAGAAGATAGTAATTCCGAATTCTAAACCTTTACAATTTAAGATACTTAAATTTATATATAACTCCCCTATAGTAGGACATCCTAGCCATACAAAAACTTATAAGATCGTTTAACGAGTATATTACTAGCCTATAATGCATAACTATATATAAAAATACGTTTAAGTATACAGAATATGCGTACATAGAAAGACCTCTTATATAAATAAATAAGGAGTACTTTAACCGCTACCAATTTTAATATAAAAATAGCGCAACATTTTAATTAACTTTATAGTTAACTTGCCTAACAGTAATAGGTTTATAAATATTATAGTAGTTATTAACCGCCTTATAAAAATATAATATATAATTCCTATGGACTTAATTAATATAATATTAGTAGCCAAATATTTTATTAAATATATCTTTAAGCTATACGGACTTCCTAACTTAATAATATCTAACTATAGAAGCTAGTTTATTTTAGACTTCTGGCAAGCTCTATATAAACAATTAAGCATTTAAATACGACTCTTAACTATATTTTATCTAAAGATAGATAGCTAAACTAAAATTACGAACGCGATTATAGAACAATACTTATAAATATACTGCTCCTACCTACAAGACAACTAAGAAAAATGGCTGCCTTTAGCTGAGTTTACTCTAAATAATATAATAAATATATTAACAGGCGTAATACTGTTCTATATAACCTATAGATAAAACCCTTAACGTAGATTTAAACTATAACCCAAAATTAACATAATAGGACCTATGATTAAACGGATCCAGTTAATTAATATATATAACTTTGCTAATTAAATAAAGTAGTTAACGGAACTATTATAAAGTAAATTAATATATACTTAAATGTTATAGGAATAGCATGCAAATAAAAAACAAGCTCCTATATAGAATTTTAAGGAAGGTAATATAGCTTACCTAAATACACAAAACCTAAAGACTTAACAGCCCTTAAAAAAACTTAATTGGAAGTTTATAGGCCTATACCAAATTAAAAAGAAACTATGCCTATATGCCTATAAACTTAAACTACCAACTAAGATAAAAATACACCTAATGTTTTACGTAAGCTTGCTGCAACCTTTAAAAGATAATCCTATAACTTATAAAGTGCTACCACCACCTTCTATAATTGTTAACAACAGTAACAGTTCCTACTTTATTAACTTAATTAATAATATACAATAGAAAATATAATCTAAATACTTTAAACTTCTTATTAAGTGGGAAGGATATAAAATATAAACTTAAGAAACCTATAAATAGATTAAGGCTAATGCGCCTTCTCTAGTAAAAGAATTCCATAAAGACCATCCTTTACGGCCTGCTCTAGCTAAATGGACATAATATAAAGGTAAACGACTGCTACCTAATATAAAGACATAAAATACGATAGTAGGAAACTCAAAATTAAAAAGAACTTAAAATATATTACAACGCTTATAACGCGATAAGTTATAAATTCTTAACTAAGTTAAATTATTTTGGACCTTTAGTAAAAAGGGGGGGTACTATAACGGGACTAGCCCAGTTATAGTAGGAATGTCTCAGTAAAATACTTAATAGATAACTGTATGAAACTATTTATAACTGTCTATAACTATCCGCAATTGTCTGCCATAATCTACTATTTTCTACTAAATTCCGCTAACTTAATTAAATTCCACTAAATTCCACTAACGTAATAGAATTTGGTTAAAACCTACTAAAATCCACATGGGCTTATACCTACGCATCTGCTGCTAAGACCCTAAATATTTAGTTATAAGTTTCCTATATTCCTTTCTCTTCTTTATATAACGTCTTGTACTCTGCAAGAGCTATATACCTATAGATTTAGATAGAATTTATATTGTTCCTTTAAATCTTCCCTAAAGCCTCTTCGCGCCCTTACACTAGTAATGCCATAGAATTATAGGTTAAGCTTACTATATATTAGCGTTATAAGAAGTACTACCTAAATATTAATTAATGCTACGTTCTTAGCTACGTAGACGTTAAATTAATAAATAAGAATTTAAGAGAATGGGCAACTAGTATCTAGCAAGGTATTATAAATATTTAGAATTTACCTTATAGGCTTGCTACGCGGCTTACTAAAAGAGTAGTAAAGAAAGGAAATAATAGTAAAAGAGTACGCCAATTAGCCTCTAGTAAGAGCTCTATTATTAGTACTATAGGCATTATTAACCACTTCTATATTAGTTCTATAAGCCTAGTACCAAATTAGTAAACTTCTATATTAGTAAGCTGACTAATATTATTATTCTTATCTATATTACTAATACGCCGCCTATATAGTATTAACCGCGTAAAGAATTTAGAGAAGTTCTTTATATATTAAAAGCAGAGTATATCTAGTAATCTTAACTAGGAGGCTAACTTTAAGGCAGTATATAAAATTATCCGCGATCTAAAATAGGACTTAAAGCTCCTATATAATAAATCTAATAGCGCTAATCCTATTAAGGGGCTTATAAAGGCTAGTGTTAAATTGGGTATTGCAAGGCGGCTATAGAAGGATTTTAAAAAGTTGGCAAATAAGCATTATATATAGCTTAAAGGAAGTTTCTAAGACGTAGATAATTAGTAGAATATAAGGTGTCTCTATTACTACTAGCGCCTCTATAGTAACGAAGACACCCTATATATAAGAGATTGAAGCCTTTAGTATATTTATAAGTGTTATATATAATTAAAAAAAATGCTATTAAAAATTAATCTTCTCTATACTAAAAACCTTAATAATTATACCTACTATATTAGAAATGCCCTCTTGCGCTTTTGCTTTTGCTACTAACCTTATCTATACACTAAAGGAGAAAGGCTTTAAAGCTATAGTTAAAGCTTTTAGGGCACTCTGCCTAAGAAAACTACTTCTGCTAAATAAAAGCTTTTAGTTCTTCAAAAAACTCTTTAATTGGATTTAAATTAGGTAAGTATATAGGTAAATATATAAGCTTAACGCTAAAGGCGTTAAAGAGAGCCTGTATACTCTCTAAGTAATAGAAGCTGGCGTTATCTATAACAACTACTAATTACTTAGTATAAAAGCGATTATACTGTAGTAGAAAAGTATTTACTACCCAGAACTTAAAGCCTTCTCTATTTATCAAGCCTTTATATACTAAAGCTACTAGTATACCGTTAATTATATACGCAGGCAGTATATTAAGCCTTGTCTTACCACAATTATATAGCGTATAAGAAACTGGTATAATACTATAAGGAGCCTAGCCGGTCTTCTATACGCCTGTCTTTAAATCTATACCTAACTTATCTATAAACACTAGTTAATTGGCGGTATACTATAATATAATAGCAATTATAACCGCTGCGTTTAAGAGCCACCTAATAACATTACTTTACGTAAACTACTCTTTAAGCTCTATAACTAGAGTATCTAATTAGCTTACCCGCTTTCTTATCTAGCTAGCTAAATAAAGCTCTTTATAAGGGATATTATTACAGGTCACCTCGGGTTGCCCTCAAGACAACCCCCGGACACCCCTCAGATGGCCGTCAGTCACGTGCCAGAGGCACGTGCCCGTAGTATATAGTCTTTACAATCCTCAAGGCCTTACCTCCTCAAGGATTTGTCTCTCTCACCAATCTATCTTATTCCATAATCGTGTCCTTATAGCCCCCTATCTACAAGTTCCCCTCACATTCAAATCCTTCCTACTCTTTTTGGAAGGGCAGCTGGCTTTAAGAACCAGATTATTTACATTTTTATTTACACCTACTATTCTCCCTTAAAAATCTCGCGACGACCCAAACGGAAACTCCATAAATACCTCATAGAAAGCCATCGCGCTAAGGCAGGAAGGTCCCTCCAACAGCAAGAGATTGCGACAATATAAACCTCTAGGCAAGACGGCCAAACGAGCCCCAACACCTAGATGCGCCAGGAGCTCAAAGACTCTTATATACCTACAGTTACTGACAACACGGAGGAAAACGCAGACACCCTCTACAATAGTTATAACGCTGCCGGAAAGCAACTAGAACCCCTCCGGCCCTACCTAGGCCAATTAGAAGATTAAGCGCTAGAAGCAACTCTAAGATCTTCCCCTAAGCCAGAAATACCAGAGGAATATACTAACGCGTCTAATTAGGGATCTAACCAGAACCCTCCCAGAAGACTATTAGCCCACAATTAGCATAGTAGCGGCACACAGACTGCTCACAAGCTAAGCGGGCCTACCCCTTTTAGTAACCTAACCTAAACACTAACTCAAAACCCAAGCCTTGTTAGGAAGCCTATACCAGTTACTAGTGCCAACACTACTTCTATAGCCGGAGCTTCCCTAGGCCCGAGTTTAGAAAGTTAAGAGCCCCATACTAATATCCTTTAAGATAGATATTAGGAAGCTATTGCAAGGCTCTTAAAAGCCATACGGGAGGAGGTTATTGGTAAATATATTAGAACCCTCTAAGGGCAAATCCAGATCTGGCAGGGATTAATCTAAACTAGATAAACTCTTTTACAACCTAGCTAAGGCTAAGGGCTTTCTAGGGGCTACCTAGTATCTACCTAAGGAAGTATAGAAGACTTAGAGAGTTATCTACGCCATAAATAAAAAAAGGACATGGACCAATTAGCTAAGGCCTTTAATAGCCTAGAACTCTGTTATAGACCCAACGCCTAACAGCTGGACAATTAGGTTCGTGAGGTAAACAACTTCTTTAAGATGCTAATAATACAAAATAATACCAAAGAGCGTATACACTGAATTATTAGCAAGATTAAAGACCAATTACTAAACTAGATCGCACTTAATCAGCTTAATAAAGAGCAAATTACCTTATAGCCGCAGCTATAAACCTTCCTAAAGAAGTAGACTTAAGATCCGCACGTCATATAATATAATTATACAAAACTATTCTGGAATAGGACATAGCTCAACCGCCACGATTTCCGCCAGTTTATAAACTTTGTAGAAACTCGTGCTCAACTAATAGATCCAGAGCCCTTTAAAAACGAGGACGGTAGCGTCTATAAAAAGGAGAAGATCGGATTTATCTAGGCTAAAATCAAGCTAGCAATTCGTAACAAAATAAAGCGCGTAGGAGCCCTACCGCAGATCACCATATATGCGGATTTTAAACGAGCAGTTCTAAACGCCAAGGATACAGTAAGGAACCAGACCTCTTCCGGCAGAAAGCCAGGGGGTCACTAGAAGCGCAGGCACTCTAGTAGCAATACAGGGTAGACCTAAACTTTAAAAAAGCCGTTCTTAAAGAGAAATTTAGAAGGGTTAAAGTTAGGGACCTTAAGCAATAGGAAAGACTCCTAGGGCCAACCCAACACCCGTCTAGTACCCTCACGGGAACACTCTAAAAGGTTAAGAGAAAACTTCTCTAGAGGTAAACCCAATTAGAAAAATAAGCAGGGTAACAACCGCACTAATAATCCAAAAAAAGAAAAGCCCTAGTCGTAGACCTCTCCCGGCTACAACTAGGGCAAGATATGGAAGGAGAGACTCTCCGTATTGCTATTAAACTAGAAATGGTACTCCCTATAGGCGAGGTACATCAGTTCCAAGCACTATATAATAGCGGCACCAAAATCAATCTTATACAATACAATTTGGTAAAAGAGTATAAGCTTATCCTATTGCTAAGGTAGCGGAAACCTATTATAGGGTTCCTGGATAAGCATTAAATTAAACTACATAGTGCCCATAAGCTTACAGTGTTAGTAGCCAACATATACAACCGCACTAAGGTAGTCGGCCCGCAACCCTTCTAGGCGGCTAACTTTAAAGGCTATAACCTTATTCTTAGATACCCCTAGCTTGCGGAAGCAGACCCTAAGATACGCTTTAAGACAGGAGCCTTTAAATAGTAGAACAATAAAGAATTGGAAGGGCGTATATTACTAGTAAGCTTAAAAGACATCCTAGAAAATATAGCTCTAGGTAAAATAGTATACGCTCTATACCCAAAGGAGTATCAGATCAAACCCCTATTCTATAGCAAGATGGGTATAGAGCCTAGCATAGGTAATAACCCCTCTACAATAAAGACCCCACGGGGAGCTACCAGACAGGTCGCGGAGATACTACAGGGAGGCGGCGATCTTAAAGATCTCACGAGATACTTTTACCGCCATAGGTTACTCTGGCTCAAGCAATATATAGAGAATATACTACGGCACCTTAAACGCTGCGTTAAAGAGTTCCCTACCCTCCACTAGCTACCGCATAAAACGGTTTAACGTATAGTAGTAACTATATATAAACAACCACCACAGCGCGTAACGCTACCCATAAGCGTCCTAAGGGAGCTCCAGGACCTATTTAATGACGATATAGAGGACAAACGCGACCCTAATCTGTCAAATATTCCATTAGGCCTAAGGGACTTACTAAGGGTATTCTCAGGTAGGCGAGCCAAAATTATAGCGTAGAACTCAGAATATGATTATACAATTAATCTAAAAGAGGGTAAATAACCCCTAAACCTTCCTATTTATAACCTCTCTCGCAAAGAGCTTAAGATCCTGCGGGAATACCTTAATAGTATATAGGAAAAGGGATGGATCCGGCCCAGTAAGTTGCTAGCAGGCGCACCAATCCTCTTTATCCCAAAACCGGATGGAACTATAAGGCTATATATAGACTATTACGGTCTTAATAAAGTCACAATTAAGAACTATTACCTACTACCACTAGTTAGTAAAATGCTAGATTAACTATCTAGGGTAAAGATCTTTACAAAGCTAGATCTATAAGACGCCTATTATAGGCTCTATATTAAAGAAAAGGATAAATGGAAGACCGCTTTTAAGACCCAATACAGCCACTTTAAGTATATGGTGATGCCTTTTGGGCTAGCTAATACGCCTATAACATTCCAATCGTATATTCACAGAGCCTTAGGGGGACTAGTTAACCGCACATGCGTTATCTATTTAGATAACATCCTAATCTACTTAGAAGACAAGGATTAGTATAAGCAACACGTCCGCCAAGTACTGGAACGTTTGGATAATTAGGGCCTCTACGCCAAGGCGTTAAAGTGTACCTTTAATACCAAGCAGGTCAAGTTCCTGGGTTACATTGTGACGCCTATAGGCGTAGTCATAGACCCAATACGGGTACAAATAATTCAAGAGTAGCCGGAGCCAGAGAGCTACTAGGATGTTTAAGTGTTCCTAGGCTTTGCTAATTTTTATAGGCGCTTTATCTATAACTACTTAGACGTCGCCCAACACCTATTTAACTATATTGCGGAAGCTTCCTAAGACCTGGCCCAAAAAGCAAAAAGCTTAAAGGCGGGAAGGAAGAAAACCAAGAAGGGACTAACTAAATAGTATAAACTATAGTTATAGCCCGGAAAGGTTTAGGATGCCTTCTAGGAACTACAAGCAAAGTTTACAGAAGCTCTATTACTGCGGCATTTCAACCCAGATTAGCCATTAATAATAATCACTAATATATCAAATTTCGCCTTTGCTAGTATCCTACTGCAACCTAATAGGGATCCAGACGCTACCCAGCTCCACTAGAGACCAGTAGCATTCTATAACAGAAAATTCTAGGGGCCTAAAGTTAGGTATTATACCCACAATAAGGAACTGCTAGCTATAGTTAACTGCTTTAAACAGTAGCAATATTACCTTAAGCACGCAAGCCATACCACTTGTGTACTCTTAGATTATTACAATCTACGCTACTTCATAACTATAAAGGAGCTTACACCTTAACAAGCTAGATGGGCAAAGGAGCTCGCACAATTTAATTTTAAGATTAAATACAAGCCAGGGGAGAACAACCCTACTAATAGACCGTCACGACGGCCAGACTATGCCAAAGGCTTTAAAACGGGAGAAGGAAAACAGATAATAGATATCTTACTCCCTATATTATAGAACAAGCTCTAGGTATAGGATGCTTAAGTACCTATAGCTCCATATACCAAGTCTTAGGCGGTGCAAACCCCATCAGCTTCCACTAACGTTTTGGCTGGTACCCGGTTCATGGCTAATAAGGGTCCAAATATACCTAGACAGGATATCCCCAACACAACTTCGGAACCTGGCGATACGCCACCTCTAATTGCTAAGCTATCCCCTTAAGCTAAAAGCAAAGCTATAGAGCAATCGGAACTCAGAGCCCTATAATAACCAAAGGACTTTAACCTCATAGCGGCCTTTCTAATATATGCGCATTAAAGAGTTGCAAGATCCATGGTACCATTAAGTCTTATACTTAGAGTAGTATAAGACGAAACAGCTTTTACCTAGGAACCATCCAAAAGGTTAACGGATCTTATCTATAAGGTGCAATAGAGGGACGCTTCCTATGCCATCTTTAATACAGAAGTAGACCGGAAACGTGACGGAAAAAAAGCTATAAGGCGCCAAAATTGGAAACTAGACCCAATGGGCCTACTATATAGAAATAGTAAGGTTTAGGTGCTACATAAAGCAAATCTACAACAGAAGATCCTTATAAGGAATTACAACGATCCTCTAGGCGGCCACTATGGTTAAGCTAAGATAGTAGAATTACTTTAGCGCAAATACTATTGGCCAAAGCTTAAGCAGGAAGCAAAGGAGTACATCAGCCATTATAAGAAGTGTTAAGTATATAAGATCCGTAGGCATAAGCTATAGGGTCTACTTAAATTAGTTCCCCCCGCTAGTAAGCTATAGTAATATTACGCTATAGACTTTATCACAGATCTCCTACCATCTAAAGATAGCTAAGGACAAACATACAATTCAGTCCTTATACTTATTAATAGGTTTTTAAAGTACGTCTAATACCTTCCCATTAACAAGACAATTAATATATAAGCGCTTACCAGCCTAATTAAGGAGAAATACTTTCTTAAAGTAGACTAGCCGCACTCTATTATTACTAACAAGGGTAGTGTCTTTATAAGCCAGTACTGGTCGGATCTATACTTTCATTTAAAGATAGACTACTGTTATAGTATAGCTTTCTATCTACAAACGGATAGGTAAACAGAACATCAGAACTAGGAACTGGAGTCTTACCTATAAATATATTTAAACTACCAGCAAGACAACTAGTGCGAGCTACTTCCATACGCGGAGTACGCTTACAATTTAAAGCAATATGCATTGTATAAGTATACACCAATCCAGATTGCCTATGGCGTCCAACTATTTGGGTTTAATAGTATACCTAGCAATCACTGGCTAAGGCCGCATAATTAATTATAGGATCCTACCGGGAAGTTAAAGGACATCCACTGGAGAGTACAAGGATACCTCCAGAAATAGGAGAAGTAATAGAAGCATGCGAAGTAGAGCCTATAAGATACCCAAGAGCAGCAGAAACTCTGGTACAACCGCAAACACTAGGACAAGCATTTTAGAGTAGGCGATAAGGTTCTATTATATTTAACAAATATTAAGACCCATCAACTATTAAAGAAGCTTAATATAAGATACCTAGGTCCCTTCTAAGTTAAGAAACAAATTAGCAAGCTAGCCTACTATCTCCAGCTACCCCTATCTATAGCCTATATACATCTAGTGTTTTATGTAAACCTACTAGAGCTATGGCATAGACTACTACTAAAAAAGAACTTCCGTCTAGGCCCAATTAAACACCCTAAGGTGGTGGGCGAGCGGTATAAGGTTAAAGCTATACTACGCCATAAGTCTGTTAAGAACAAGCTTTAATATAAAGTTAAATAGCTAGGCTAGCCCGCTAAGGACTCTATATAGGAACCAGAGGATCACCTTAAATATTATAAAGATATTCTAAAAGAATATTAGGACTAAGGTCTATAATCTGCAAATTGCAGAAAGCGCTCTAATACTATAGTGTTATTACAACCTATAAAGAAAGCTTATAGTAGACCGCAAAAGGCCCCAAAGAGTAAATAGGTTAAATTGGATATAGAACAGACAGGCTCTAGAAACTATAAGGATTAGGGCTACGGCCTAAGGCAGGACAGGTCCTTAGCCTTTTTACATACATAGCATAGAGTTAATAGGGCATTTTGCTAGAATTGCATTCCCATTTATTAATCTATATTAGGAATATTATTCCTAGGGCTCCTAAGCCCTTCCTAAAAGCCCTCTAAGGCCTTTCTAAGTACCTAATTAAGGTTCTTAATTGCTACTATGTACAAAAATAAATCCCAAATGCCTAATCTAAAAAGCCACTATGCCTCATCCTTAGGAGCAGGATTAGTATCTATTAGGCCACTAAGTAATGGCTAATAAGAATAGAATCCAGACCCCTTAGTAGGGGTATAAGTAGGCATAAAAACAGGGGTAGGACAATAAGGTGTAGCTAGGGCAGAGATCCTTAAACGCTCAACACTAATATTAGGTCTAAACCAATACCAACAAAGCTCTTGCGGCGTCAGCTTATAGTTAATAAAGACACGCTTAAGCCCAGAATAAACAGAGACGTTGGCTAGCTGGCACAGTCCGGAACCACCAAGATCTTACTACGGCAACTGTTAGTTACCTATCTATTAGGTACCCAAAGGGTAACCTACCTAATACCACATTATATTATGCTCTTTTAAAACTTAACGCGTATACACAAACTCCTTTTTATAGTAGACGGCAACCTTCTTCTTATTACCCCCATCTTTTACCCTATCCTTAGTATACCAACCTTGCTCTCGCATAAGGCGTTGCTGGCTAGCTTACTGGGAATTATAGGCAGTGTAAATAGCTATGGCATAGTCTTAAATTTAACCAAGTCATTCAGCGTTTACGCTAGAATAAGAGAGAGCCCGGGCGATATAGTAGTTAAGGACATTAAAGGAACATTGCCACTTAGGCCCAGGCTATTAAAGCTTAAAGTTAGCAATGGAAATCTATTAAAAATAGAAAAACTCACCTTAACGCAACTACCGCTCTTGGTACGCATATATCAATTATAAGGACTAAAGGTATTAGATCTAACGCAGTGTGTTTTATTATAAGCCTCCAAAATCCTCTTATTAGACTTCTAGTCTTTTAAGGACATACAGGCAAAATTATTCAGGTAGGACCAGCACCAGTTACGGGTTAGCAAAGGTTGAGGTTCTATATATAGCAGTAGGGCCAGAATATGCTAAGGAATTAGCTTAGAAGAGCAGTCAGCAGGAGAATAAAGAGGCATACTAAAATAATAATGGAAAAGAAGAAAATCTTAATAATATATTAAAGATACATCCAAAATTGGACGAAGGTTGATAATGGGAAGTAAGGTGTTAAGGAAAAGGAACAGCTTAATAAGTAAGGTGTCCTTATACTTTACCGTCCAATACCCTTCCGGTGAATAGCCGCAACCTTACCGATATAACTCCGTTACAATAGCGTTATTTAGAAGGAAGGAAACACGCGTATAAGTTATTTAACTATTACTTCCTTATAAAAACTAATCACGCGGCCAGGGAAGGCAATTAAGACGTTAATTAAAGATATATATAGGTTAAATTATACCTAAACGATACTATAATATTAAAAGAACAACGTTACAAACGTCCTTAACAGTCGCATAATAGCTATAGGCGCTATTGCGAAGTGTCTCCTATTTACTAGGCAGTAAAGCTACGCCAATTATATAGTATAGGACCACCAGATTTAAAACCATATATACTAAATCTTAAGAGACAAGTCTCTTTAATTAACTGATTAATTACCCAACTGCATATAGCAGCCCAAGGGCAAATGCGGGAGCAATGCGTTAGTGACGCAGGGGATTAAAAGAAAGGATTATAGATTATATCTCAACAGTCAAAGACAACGGTAAGCTAAGGCCCTATACATCAAATCCCATACCAAAAGGTTTTATGGAACTACATCAGGAACACTAAATTGCCTATAACACTTATAATTAATTGCAGACCGGTATAAAGGCTTGGAAGTAGAGTTGTATAAAAATCCTTAGGTCAGCCCAGGTAGTCACCAGCATGCTTCCGGCAGGCTTCCAATAGGTCTCCTGGTAATCCTTATATCTTTTCTCCAGTTATATTTTTCCTTATTAAGGTTTTTAGGAGTTTAAAGCAGGGGTTAAATAGATAGATAATATACAGTGGTATGCCAACATCTCTCCGAACCCCTTCTAGGACGAGCCCTTATAATCTCCCTTTACTGCAAGGTAATGGCGATCGGGGGCCGACCGCAAAAAAGGGGGGGGCAATATAAGGGATATTATTATAGGTCACCTTGGGTTGCCCTCAGGATAACCCCCGGACACCCCTTAAATAGCCATCGGTCACGTGCCGGAGGCACGTGCCCGTAGTATATAGTCTTTACAATCCTTGAGGCCTTACCTCCTCAAGGATTCGTCTCTCTTACCAATCTATCTTGTTCTATAATTGTGTCCTTATAGCCCCCTGTCTACAAGTTCCCCTCACACTCTTAAAATATTATATAGCGGCTCACTATAATATTAAATATATTATAGATTAACCACTCCATCTTATTACTAAAGAGAGTTGGCTTTTCCTCTAGCTATATTATTACAACTATAATTATCCAATTGCTTATATAAACTAGCCACCTTTACCGTTTAAAGGTGCCTAAGTTAATATAAATATCCATAAGTCCCTTCTAATTAACGTAATTAAGCAAACTGTATAACCAGCAACAAAGGCATACTTTGCTTGGGTTGCTTTAAGTTAAAAAAGATCCTTAATTAGAGCGTGCTAATATAGGCCTATTTGCGGAGCCATATTGCGAATATAGTATGGGTGGAAACCTTACGGTATTTAATAAAGATTACAATACTAGAGAAAAGCTAATTGTGAATAGCTTTAAGTCCTTTAAAAGCAAGGTTCTTACAGCTAAGCATAGGCACTCGCTACAGTTACTATATATAGTTGGTGGCAACCAAGCGAGATTGGATGCGCGTAGCGAATTTGAAATCTCGCCAAAGGGGGGGTGGAAGCTGGTCGTGCACAGAGCTGTAACTTTCTTAAAAAAAAAAAATTGGTTTTTTAGTGGTGGCCTTCTGCAATATTCTGTCAGCATCGCAATATTGACGCGTTTTGGTGGAGTTTGCTAATAAAATCGCGCTAGCTAGGGTGCCTGTATAGTAATGTGCTTGCCCCCCCCCCTTAAGCGAATTGCAGATTCGGTACGGGTATCCAATTTCGCTTGATTGCCACCAACTGTACATAGTAATCGAAGCGAAGCCAAGTGCCTGCATGTAAGGGTCGTGCTGGTTGCTGGGGGCAATTAAATTGAAGCTACATATTCAAAACTTGCCTAGCTTACCGAAGTCTTAATATTAATTTAAAATCGTGTTCTAAAATTGTTAATTTGCCTTTAATATAAATCCTCCTTTAAAATATGTAGTGGCTTAATTAACGGGTGTGTCTCCTTGCCCTTAACGAAATTGGCAAAGCATCCTTCCTCCCTTATTACATATGTCTCTACCTTTGTTAAAATACTAGGGTGTCCTACAATAGCTGCTAAGACATAAATACAATACTATTCAGCCAGACTTTATATTAGAGGAGCTTAAGGAAATAGAAAACAATCTAGAAGCTATAAATAAGGACGATAAGGAAGATATAAAGGCTTGGCTTAACTATATATAGAGTTAACAGACTTCTTATACACAGAGCCAACAGGATTCTTAAAGTTAGATTGGCCAATTGACTTAATTAAGGCCGTATAAATCGCTATATTTAATACAGGATTCTACCTACCTATAGTTAAATATAACAACACCACAATATCAAGCTACAGCCTCTTGGGCAGCTGCTTAAGCTTATTTAGCTCCTTAATCTCCTCTATAAAATATAATTAAGAATAAAGAAGAAACAACTCCGCCACCTTACCTATATATAGAGAGTAAGATTGATAATATAGGAAGAGCTGGTGGCGGCGTGTTTATTACTTATAATTATAATATATTAATTCGATATCTAAAGGAGCCAACATTTACTAAAACTCTCGTTAATATAAGCCTTTAATGTTATAATCTTTAGCAACTTTAAGTCTTTCCTATTTATAAGAGGGAGCTATATTATTAAGAGTAAGGTATTTGCGTTAAGCTTCGGCCAATTAAGGCAAAGGTTAACACTTAGCATATAGGCGTTTATAATATTAGGTTTAATATATATTCTAAAGTTATAGATTAGTGGCAGAAGATTAATACGCAACTTATTATATAGGCTTAATATACTAATAGATATAGCAAGATTAAGGCTCTAACTGTTAACCTCTTAATTATATATACTCCAGATAGAAATTAGCTAGTAAGTAGCTCTTACCTATTAATAATTAATTAACTCCATAATAAACTTTTAACACCCTTATAGAGCTTAGAGCTTAATATAACACCTTATATACCTACTAGTAGTATTATAAATTTAATAGGCTTGCAAGTTAAGCTTATTAGGTATTAGCGCTATAAAAAGCACTATCCTAACGCTAATTAGTATTATATACTTGGCCAGGTAGATATTAAATTAATAGATAAGGACTTATAGGAGTGGGTAACTAGTATTTAGCAAGGCATTATAAATATTAAGAATCCACCTTATAAGCTTACTACTCAGCTTACTAAAAGAGCGGCGACAAGAGGAAAAAATAGTAGAAGAGTATACCAATCTGCCTTAAGTAAAAGCTCTATAGTTAATAGCCCAGGCATTATTAATTACTTTTATATTAGCTCTGCAGGCTCAACATCAGATTAGTAATTACTCCTATACTAGTAAACTAACTGCCCTTATTATCCTTACCTATATTACTAATATACCGCCTATAAGGTATTAACCGTGCAAAAGATCTAGAGGAGTTCTTTAAGTATTAAAGGTAGAGTGTAGCTAGTGATCTTAACTAGGAGGCTAATTTTAAAGCTGCGTATAAAGTTATCCATAATTTAAGATAGGACTTGAAGCTCCTATATAATAAATCTAATAGTACTAATCCTATTAAGGAGCTTGTTAAGGCCGGTGTTAAATTAGGTATTATAAGATGGCTATAAAAGGACTTAAAAAAGTAGGTAAATAAGTGTTGTATATAGCTTAAGGGGAGTTTTTAAGATATAGATAATTAGTAAAATATAGGGTATCCCTACCACTGCTAGCGCCCTTATATTAGCAGAGACGCCCTATATCTAGGTTCTTTAAGATATAGATTATTATAATTAGCAAAATATAAGGTGTCTTTATTATTGCTAGCTCCCATATATATAACAGATTAAAGCCTTTTAATATATTATATACAGTTAAGAACGCCGCCAAAGATCAATTGCAACTCTTACCCTAAAAACCTTAACAATCATATCTACTATATTAGAAATGGCCTCTTACGCTCTTATTCTTGCTACTAACCTTATCTATACACCAAAGGAGGAACTATTTAAAGCTATAGCTAAAGTTTTCTAGGTACTCTAGCTAAAAGAACTACTACCACTAAATAAAGGCCTTTAGCTCTCCAAAAAACTCTTTAATTAGATTTAGATTAGGTAAATATAGTAGTAAATATACTAGCTTAACTCCAAAGGCATTAAAGAGAGACTATATCCTTTCTAAATAATGGAAGCTGGCGTTATCTATAACTACTACTAATTACTTAGCAGGAAAGCGATTATATTGTGGTAGAAGAGTATATGCCACCTAGAACTTAAAGCCTTTACCATTTATTAAGCCTTTATATACCAAAGCTGCTAGTATACCATTAACTATATATATAGGCAGTATATTAAGCCTCCTCTTACCCTAATTGTATAGCGTCTATAAAACTAGTATAACACTAGAAGGAGCCTAGCCTGCCTTCTATATGCCTATCTTTAAATCCGTACCTAACTTATCTATAAATACCAGTTAATTGGCAGTATATTATAATATAATGGTAAAATATATATCGTGATCGTAAGCACTACGTTTAAGAGCTACCTAGTAACACTTTTTTATATAAGCTACTCTCTAAGCTCTATACTAGAGGATCTAATTAGCTTACCCGCTTCCTTATCCAGCCAGCTAAATAGAGCTCTTAAAATATTGTATAGCGGCTTACTATGACATTAAACATATTATAGATTAGCCACTGCAACTTATTACTAAAGAGAGTTGGCTTCTCCTCTAGCCGTATTAGTATTACCATAATTATTGGATCGCTTAGTAGGAACTAGCCGCCTTTACTATTTAAAGGTGCCCAAGTTAAGCTAAAGACTCGCAAGTTCCTGCTAATTAAGGTAATTAAGCGAATCGTATAACTAGCGGCGGAGGCACTCTGCTTAGGTCACTCTAAGTTAAAGAAGATCCTCAATTAGGGCGTGCTAATATAGGCCCATTTACGGAGCCATACTATGGGTAGAGGATAGGTAGAAACCTTAGAATATTTAACAATAATTATAACACTATAGAGGAAGATTAATTGCGGACAGCTTTAGGAACAAGGCTCTTACAGCCAAGTATAAGGCTTCGCTTTAATTACTACAGCCTATTACATAACCAGCTTCCCCCCCCCCTTAAAAAAAAAGTTAATTTCGCTTCGGTACGTGGGCTCGCCAAATCGCCACCAACTATATATAGTAATTATAGTGAACGCATACGCCTTTATATAAGGACCTTTTTAGTTGCTATAGAGAACCGCCTTAGTTGGCTAGGAAAACTAAATTAAAGATATACGCTTCTTTCTCTTCCCCTTAACTACCCCTCCTATTATAGCTGCTAAAATGCGGGTACAACGCTGTCTCTATAGAGAGGTTAATAGAATTTAGTAATATTATATAGGTAGAAACCTTATAATATTTAATAAAGACCATAACACTATAGAGAAAGGCTAGTTATAAGTCCGCTAGAAGCAAAGTTCTTATAGCTAAGCATATGACTTTACTACAGCAATTTGGCGAGCCTGCGTACCGAAGCGAAATATACTTTTTTTTCAAGGGGGGGCGTGCAACAGGCTGTATGTATAGTTGGTAGCAATTAAGCGAAATTGGATGCCCGTACCGAATCTCATTACTATAACTATGCGTATTACCAAATGCACGGCCTCACTAAATGCACGCTTTTTTACCCTACTAAAAATACAATAACTTTTTAACCCCTTTATATAATAACATAAAATTTATATACGTTATACTCATAACTATATTATATAATAATATAAAATAATAATTTAAAAATATTATATATTTATAAAGTTATTA
>Ga0307507_10000118_pt1 | contig 132266 bp, 33 predicted proteins | sample 7_EM_MG_FD_207223 | JGI IMG/M metagenome (GOLD analysis project Ga0307507, IMG submission 207223) | Populus trichocarpa ectomycorrhiza microbial communities from riparian zone in the Pacific Northwest, United States - 7_EM | ecosystem: Host-associated > Plants > Roots > Unclassified | place...
CTAGGGCTATAAAACAAGCCCTTATTTATATAATTTAGGGCTGTTTTGGTAAAGTTATAGGGGGTGCTTTTTTCTAGGAATGGAGGGGTCGGATTAGTCAGCGTAGAGCCTTAATTCAAGTTTTACGGCCACCCCCTATAGCCCTACTAATACAGCTCCATATTTATAAGATATAGAGCTATATTGGTGGGGCTATAGGGGGTATACTGCCGTTTTAGAAATCGCCAAGCTGCAGTAATATATCACTCTCTTATTAAAACAATCCACCCCATATAATTCCACCAATATTAATCCAATTTATATATATACAGGCCCATTTTATAGCCCTAGAATAGGGCTATAAAATAGGGCTTTATTTATTAAATATAGAACTGTATTGGTAGGGCTATAGGGGGTGGCTGTAAAACTTGAATTAAGGCTCTACGCTGACTAATCCGACCCCTCCATTCCTAGAAAAAAGCACCCCCTATAACTTTACCAAAACAGCCCTAAATTATATAAATAAGGGCTTGTTTTATAGCCCTAGAATAGAGCTATAAAATAGGCCTCTATTTATAAAATATAGAGCTATATTGGTAGGACTATAACGGAGTATATTGTTTTGATGGAGGGGGCGATGCGTCGTGCGGCTTGGCGATTTTTACCGATCTTTTTGAAACAACTGTATCTGACCTAGAGGGATGTCGTCTTGGCAGCCTCGCCTAAATACGGTTTTACAAGCAGGGAGGGCAGCCGACCCGCACCGGCCACACCCTTGTGAGATGGCGAATTCTGTGGTATTTGAGGATATACTATTGATATGCGCCAGGTGGCTGGCTGAACACGTAATTTCCCGGCTGATTCACGATCAGCCGAGCCTCGAATACCAAGAACAAGAACTAGCCGTGGGTTAATAAAGATATTCACGTTTTAAGTTAGGCGCCGCCATTATACAAGTACCCTATTAAACTTATACCGCACTAAAATAAGCCCCTAGGGGCTATAGATAAAGGGTTTAATAGGGGGCCTCTTAGTATCTTATTAGGAGTTAGATATAAAGCTTTTGTAAGCTTTGCAGTGTGTAGGAATTGACCGAGCGACTTGATCATAAATGTAGCTCTAGAGTCTCTATATATACACGAAGTAGGTGGCAAGAGGCTGACGACGATGATCCACAATCTCCACTGTAGACAGCGCCACTCAGTCGGTGATAGGTAATAGAAATAGGTAATGGAAATAAGTAGTGAGATATACGATGGCAAGAAATAGGGTGGTGAGTTATAAAGTAGCGCAAGCTTTAGTACTGGTAGTTGGTTACACACCTCCCCAGATTCAACGGTGTAGTCAAAGCTATAGAACATAAGAATGAAGGTAGTTCCTTATTATATATTTTATAGTTTAACTTAGTAGGGGCGAGTTTCTAGGAGAGAAAGGTTACTAGATATAGCTTGCCGTTCCTATTATATTACGATAACACTTCCCCTAGCGCATAATTAGACAAGTCTGTTTTAATAATATATCTAAGGTTAGGGTTAAAGTAGGTAAGAATTAGAGCAGTTATAAAGCGATATTTTAAGTTATTAAAAGCTTATTTATATCTAGCGGTCTATTTAAATTATATATTTTTTTATATTAGGTTTACTAATAGCTAGGCAATTTCTAAGAAGTAATTAATAAATTAATAATAGAAATTCGCGAATTCTAGAAATCCTTAAATATCTTATATATTGCTAGGGCTTCCCTAGTTTATAATTATAGCAACTTTTTTAAGGTCTATTTTAATTCCGTTATAGGATATAATTAAGCCTAAGTATATAACCTCAGACATGTGGAACTTGTATTTCTTAATATTGTATTATAAGCCCGTATCTTATAGGCGTTTAAGGACTATTCTAATATATTTCTAATGCTTAGAAAGTAAAAATAAGTAGATTAAGATATTATTAATATATTGCTAAAATATATCGGGACCGTCCTTTACGCTAAATAGCATTACTAGGTATTTAAAGAGTCCCTATTATATATAAAAAGCCATATACTTTTTATCTCCTTTATATATACAAATTCTATTAAAGGCGGCGACTATATTAAGCTTTATAAAGTACCGTACCTTTACTAAATAGTTAAGCGTCTCTTAAATTAGGGGAATTAAATATTGGGTTTAAATTATAATTGCGTTTAGAGCTTAATAATTAATATAGAATCTTAAGCCTCCTTCTAGCTTTTTAATAAATAGTATAGGTAAGGCGAATAGAGATTAACTAGGATAAATAAATCCTTTTTCTAGATGTTTATTAAGGTATTATTATATTATAAGCAGTTCTTCTTATAATATACTATATAGCGGACTAAACTTTAGTATTATACTAGGCTTAAATTCTATCTTAAAATCATGCTTATTTTAATATAGGAGTAGTTAGTGTGACGAACTCGGTTATCGAGGCACAGAACAGCAACGAAGGCGTATAGGCCTGTACGATTGTATTGGTCCTATACGAGAATATCAAACTGAGGAGAAGAAGAAGGTCGTGGAACAGACACGTCTATGTAAACGCGCCAAGGCGTAAGCGAACCCCTGACTAGGTGACGCGTATTAGCGCCATAACATTAACCCCCCTTTAAAAATGCCTGCCCTTAGGCGTTATTCCTAGGTATAGTTGTTGCTACAGGCACTACTTTTGCTTAACAGCGCTGTACTAAGGAGAGAGAGGCCTGTCCTCCTAGTGGTTTTTAAAGCTACCTTCCGACTCCGCGTCCAATATAACCTCGTTAACACTCTCCTCCTGTGGAGTAAACCCTTAACTGGCCCTAGGGGAGGGTAACCAATTTCTTGCAGGTGCTAGTGGATAGTGGTTAATCCAATGGTCGGAGGATCTGCAGCGGATATATCTACCCGAGATTCGCCACTCTTCTCTTCTTGTGGGAGAGGTTAATCGAGCTCGCTGAGAGGTAGTTGTAAGGGCATAAATGTTAACTGCTGAGAGATCCATCTGATCCTTATTTAAACTTTAGTGGGGGGTTGGTTAACTAGCTCCGTATAAACCCTAGCGGCGAAAGAGCTGCTAAACTACTAAGATAAAAGCTAGGTAGGTAGTTGGTAGGTTAAGCTAATGTAAGAGGGCTTTACAAAGGACTGGAGATAGCCTAGATTAAAACGCGATAATCTTATTCGCATCTGCCCAACCTTAACCCTTTGCCTTATATAGTAGGCGCTCGAACTTAGCTATATAGCCTAGGAGAGGTTAATCTCCCTACTTAATTGTCTGAAGAGCGTCCTCTACTTCTTGTACTGTATTAGGGTTATTGTTAACCCTCTCTAGCTATTCTAGAATTATTTAATAGTTCCAGCTCTTCTGCTTCTCTGCGTGCGACAGCTAAGGGAGAACCATTACTTGTACTAAGGATTCGAGATTGCCATACATATAGTAGAACTGTGCTATACTGTCCCTAATAGCTTCTCTGTGACGGTTTGTCTACATAGCTACCATTGAGGCGTCGTTGGTCACGGATTAACGTTGCCCCAACGTTGCCCCGACGACTGAATATGTACATAGTCGTCTACCGCGCCCCTTTCTTCGAGCCCTTACCTTAGTCTATTTATAATATAGCCCCTTATTGCTGCTTGATCTATCGGATCGCTCCCACGGAAAGCTAGCCGTGATATTAGACTAAGGTCTACCCCAATTGGCCTGTAGAGGCGACATAATACTAGGTCCAACGGTTAAACGTATAGCCAGTTCTACTACTACGACTACAGACTAACCAACCCACTAAGCCCTGCTTAAGGCAGGTAATTGCGACAGCAGATTAAGCAGCTAAAAGAAAAGACTGTAGTAATTAGATTAAAAGGATCACCCTAATTATAATCTTAGTGGTAAGAGTTGCCTAAGAAAGTAAAAGAGATACTATGGTAAAAAGGAGCGCGTTAAGGCCTAGCGCGCTAGAGATAGCTACCAACCCAACGCTAGCAGCACGTGAGGAACCTGTAGACGCGTTACTCGAGCCGCCGGAGCTCCAACCGTACTATGGCGAGATAGAGCTTTTAGACGATATGAAGAGCAAATAGGACCGCCTTATAACATAGTTAGAAGATGACGAGAACCCTATATACTTTAAGATGGAGACTAAGAGGGAGTTTACAGCCGCGACTACCTAGAGCCTGGCCGAGATACCTATAACCGAACTTATAGAGGAGCTGAGGCTCTAGGGAATACAAAGGAAGGCGTTGGAATAGTAGGTCGCTATGCTATGGCATCTCGCAAATAACCACGCGCACGAGGCCCTAGATGGAAAAGAGGAGGCTAAGGCAAAGATAGCGGAGCTTAAGGAGCACCTAGACAATAGGATAGACGAGCTCCACGAGGCCAATCAGAAGATATTAAGGATGGGCTGTAAGGTTACTATACAAGCCCTAGATCGGGAAGACAGCGAGCGAGAAAGCACACCGTTACGGACAATACGAGAAGGGACACCACTCTCTTAGACGAGCAGTGTTATGGGTTTAGGACGCATAGTAAAGTTTTTAGACCCACCTACGCTGACAGATAGGAAAGAGCCTACCTATTGCGCCTGGAGTGGCTATATATGAAACAAGCTTCGATCTAATGCAGACTAGTTCTATTAAGACAACCCAGATTAGGAAGAGGATGTAAAAGTAGCGTATATTAAGACATGTGTAGGAGGCAAAGCTTATAACCACCTCTTACCCTACCTAAAGGCAGAGCGCGATGCGGAACGCAACCCTACTAGCAAAGAAGTACTTAAGTTTCTGGAGAACATCTTTAAGGACCTAAATCGCCGCATTAAGGCCCAGCAGGAGCTTAAAAGCCTCAAGATGCCGTACCTAGGAGACTTTAATGATTTCCAATCTAACTTTATACGGCTAGCAAATATCTCAAGGATGCCACAAGATTAGTGGAAAGAGGAGCTTTATAATAAGCTTTATAACAGCCTACGCGTCCAAATGGAAGTTAAGGTGGTAGACGAAGACTGTAGCTTTTAGGCCTATTATAAGACTGCCTAATAGTACGCCCAAGGTCTAAAGTAGATAGGCAAGGAATAAAGTAACCACAGAGTAGCCTAGGCTAGTAAGAGAGCTTCTACTAGGGGCGCTAAAGAGACTAAAGGTCCCCCCTTTTCCTAGCAGCCTCTGACTCTAGCACTAGCCGCAAAAGCGCCAGTTACCTACTTTAACTGTAGTAAGTAAGGGCACTACTCTAATAACTATACAGCGCTAAAGAAGATGGAAGCTAAAGCAATTAACCAAAGCGAAGAATATGAGATAGTCATTAACTTAGCGGAGTCGGAAAATAAGTAGCTTTAGGAGAAGTCTCCTACCTAGAGCAGATTGGAGTAATTAACACAGCGCCTGTATAGCTAAAGGAGATCTTAGGAGGCGCAGCCCTTATAATACTATATAGGATTGCGCTAGGTGGTATAGCTCTTAATATAGTAAGCCTACTTAACTCTGGCGCGGGTGGAGAAGCCTTTATACACTATAAGCTACGGCCGATTATTGAGCAATAACTGTAACTAAAGTTCTATAGGATTAAGGGACGAGGAGTTACTGTATCTGGCTATAATAATTAGTAGACAGATATAATTAGATAGCTCTTTAGGGCTAACCTAGTTATAGATGGCCGACGAGTCCCCACGTGGTTCCTATTTTGTGATATGGGCCGCTATAATCTTCTTATTGGTTGTAGGTGGTTTGAGAAGACTAGGGCCCTTATTAATTGCAAGTGCTGGGCCTTGGTATGGCGAACTAAGAGGAACTACTATGGCAGGCAGGATGTAATTATACTAAGAAAGGAGCTCCTACCCCCGCTAATTAATAAGGATTACTAGAGAGATATAGATTAAAGAGATATACTACTAGATTAAGAGTCCAAGTCTACCCCCTAACGCATCCTTAAACGTACAGTCGCGATTAGTAAACTTTAAGAGAAGAAGTCCTCTACTAAAATTAAGCTGGAGGGATAGGCTAAGCCGAAGCAAGCTAAGCGGACCTTATACAACTATAGGCATACTTGGAAGATCGATACCTAAGATGTAATTAGGAAAATAGAAGACTAGCTCCACCCTAGGCTAGCTTTACCGTTAAAGCTAAGAGTAAGGAGGCTTTTATCTACTAGGGAGTTTAAAGCAGCAGATATCGCGCTACTTAAGGCAAGGAACTTCCTACAAGGAGCGAAGCGTAAGGATATAGTAATTGGATATACTAGCCTCTACAAGATAGACTAACTAATGGAGGACAAGAAGGAACAGGACGCGCTACTAGACGACAAGGAAGAACTCCGCCGGCTTATCTATAAAAAGCTACTATAGCCCTATTAAGAGTACGCTAACGGTTTCTTAAAAGCTACCTCTGATATGCTACTACCGCATCGCGAGGGGGTGGACTATGATATTATTCTTAAAAGCAGTAGCAGAGAACTAGCCCCTAGCCCGCTGTATAATATGTCGTTAGAATAGCTAGAGCTAGTTAAGGCCTACCTATAGGAGCACCTATAGAAGGGGTTTATTATACTAAGCGATATACCCTTTGCAGCTCCGGTCCTATTTGCTAAGAAGCTAGGAGGGGGGTAGCGATTCTACATTAACTTTTAAAAGCTTAATGCAATTACTAAGAAGGACCGCTACCCGCTACTATTAATTGAGGAGATGTTAACTAGGCTATTAAGAGCTAAGATCTTTACTAAGCTAGACGTTTGGCAGGCCTTCTACTATATACGGCTAAAGGAAGAGGTAGAGGAGTTAACCACCTTCTATACAAGGTACGGATTATATAAGTACTGTATTATACCCTTTAGACTGTGTAACGGCCCTGCGTCCTTCCAGAGATTTATTAATAATGTCCTTTTTGACTACCTGGACGATTTCTATACAGCCTATATGGACGACATCCTAATCTACTTAGATGACCCGCTAGAGCATGAGGTCTATGTTAAGAAGGTCCTGTAGAAGCTTTAAGAGGCAGGCTTATAAGCGGATATTAAAAAGAGCAAGTTTAATATTACTAAGACGAAGTTCTTAGGCTTTATTATTAGTACTAACGGGGTCGCTATAGACACTGACAAGCTATCTATAATTAAGGATTAGGAACCCCCTACCTCTATAAAAGGGGTATAATCCTTTCTAGGATTCTATAACTTCTACCAGGCCTTCTTAAAGGATTACGGCCGAGTTGCACAACCGCTTAGTAAGCTTATAAAGAAGGGAGCATGGTACCTACTAGGGGAGGAAGAGCTTAAAGCCTTTAAGCAAGTTAAGGCCCTTATGCTATCTAGTAGCGTAATTAAGCACTATTTACCGTTCTAAGACACCCGCATGGAGACGGACACGAGTGACGGAGTAGTAGCTAGGGTGCTAAACTAGCTATAAGACGATGGGACCTGGAAGCCAGTAGCCTTCTTCTTAAAGACAATGTCCCCTGTAGAGATGCGGTATGAGATCCATGACAAGGAAATGCTAGCGGTGATAAGAGGCCTATAGGAATGGCGAGGTTACCTTATTAGCCTCTAATGTATACCCTTTATAGTAATCACAGATTATTGAGCCCTTGAGTACTTTATAACTAAGAGGCTGCTAAGTTTACGGTAAGCCTGCTAGGCAGACCTGCTAGCTAATTTCTATATGCAGATTATATATAGGCCAGGCACGGTAAATATAGTGGCTGATACCCTATTACGAAAGCAAGAGGACCTAAAGATGTAGAAAGAGAAGGATGTAGCCGCACGCACTATATACCTAATTAACCCCGCCCTTATGATTGCTATACTAGAGTCAACCTCTAAGGACCCCCTAACTGCAGCAAATTATAAATGGGAACTGTATAAGCTGGTTAACTAGATTCTCTAGGCCAATCGAACTAGCGAGTCGCTAGTAGGGCTATATTAGCTAGCCAAGCAAGACTAAAAGGGCTAGAAACTCTAAGGAGGACTACTAACCTGCTTTGGCAAGCTAATGGTCCCTAATACTAACTACCTCTATACCTACCTTATTGTAGAGGTATACTCCTGCCAGGTAACTGCTTACCCAGGCAAGACAAAGACTAGGAAACTTGTAGTAGACCAATACTATTGGCTAGGGCTACCCTTAGACTGTAATACCTACGTAAGAAACTGCAGGACCTGTAGGAGGACCTATATACCCTGCGATAAAACCCTAGGCCTGCTGCACCCCCTACTAATTGGTGAACGCTGCTGGCAGTATGTCTCTTTTGATTTTAAGTCCTTCCTAATAGATAAAAAGGGCTTTGACAATGTCTTTATGGTTATTAATTAACTAGGCAAGAGAGCCTTCTTACTACCCTGCTATAAAACTGCTACTGTAGCTAACGTAGTAAACCTGTACTACCAACACGTCTGGCGCGTGTACAGCCTTTTGGAGATAGTTATATTAGATTAAGGACCCTAATTTATCTTAGCCTTTATAGACGAGCTATGTAAACTAACCGGCATTAAGTAAAAGCTCTCTATATCTGGTTACCCGTAAACTGATGGTAATACGGAAGTACTAAACTAGTACATTAACCAACGCTTAAGGCCCTTTATTAACCACTATTAGGATAATTGGTTAGAGCTCCTCCCCTATATGGACTTTGTATAAGCAATCTTACCGCACGAGTCTACTGGCTTTGCACTATATAAGCTAGAGCTAGGATTCAAGCCAAGGCTCTACTTTAACTAGGAGGAATGTATACGAGCAGCCTTAACGCCTTGTGAGAAGCTGACACGATAAGAAGCTTAAGTTTTTGCATATAGGACCTAGGACGCAGTTAAATGGGTAAGAGATAATCTGGCTAAGGCCTAAAAGTGGCAGATAAGGCAAGCTAATAGGCACCGTCACGAACTAGACTTTGGAATAGGTGATCGAGTATATGTTACTAAGAAGGGCTGGGCTACTAACTGACTAAGAACTAAGCTAGATAGACAGCTTATAGGGTCCTATAAGATTCTAGGCATGAAAGGATACTTGTATATCATCGACCTACCTCTAAATATAAAGATGTTAAACGTCTTCTATGCCGATTGACTGCGAAAGGACCTAGATAACCCCCTGCTGGGCCAGAATAGGGAGCCAAAGGAGCCAATCCTAATTAATGGCGAGCTGGAGTATGAGATTGATAAGATCCTTGCTAGTAGAACCTACTACGGAAGGCTACAGTATAAGGTTAACTGGGTAGGCCACGACCTGGACGACACCTGGTATAACGCAGACGGCTTTATTGGCGCCCCCTATAAGATTAAGGCGTTCCACGACGAGAGACCCTATGATGCTGGACCACCCGTATGGCTAATGCAATGGCTAGAGGCGTATTACAAGGACGTAGATCTAGAGCCCTTAGAGGAAGACAATAAAGCAGAGAAGGACGGAAGGGTAAGACGGACAAGGAGAGCCTGACTATAAGGATTAAGGGCAATCCTCCTGGCTTAAAGGGGGGTGATGTAACGGTTCGTCTACATAGCTACTATTGAGGCGTCGTCGGTTACGGATTAACGTTGCCCTAACGTTGCCCTGACGACCGAACATGTACATAGTCGTCTACCGCGCCCCTTTCTTCGAGCCCTTACCTTAGTCTATTCATAATATAGCCCCTTATTGCTGCTTGATCTATCGGATCGCTCCCACGGAAAGCTAGCCGTGACATTCTCCGTCTACTTAAAGCTTTATTTTAATTTCTGGTAACCAGACCTTAAACTTATATTGCTTGCTGTTGAACTTTATAGAATCTAGGAGCCATGGCTTCTTGTGTAAGGTAGAAGTAGCTCTACGTGTAGTTGCTAGTTCTTAACCCGTAGCTAATTAATATTATTTTATAGATGGTCGAATATTGGCTAAAGGTTGGCCTGTATAGCGCTGATAACCTACTGTAGTTAAGGGTCCATAATAAAGGTAAGAAAGAAATAGGAAAATAGAAAAATAAAATTAATAAAAGGTCGGAGGAGGGCGGTTCCGATAAGGGGCCTATAAGGTAAGCTATAGGGTGTTAAAATGGAGAATTAATAAACCAATAAACCAATAAGTCTATAAGGGGTGCTTATACAACTATAGGACTTCAATGATGCTTTAAGCGATGATTTGATAACGATAAATAATAATAATAATTTAATAAACTATAAGCCCAAGCCTTTATACGGAATGGGGAGTTTAATATAATGTGACGAACTCGGTTATTGAGGCACAGAACAGCAACGAAGGCGTGTAGGCCTGTACGATTGTATTGGTCCTATACGAGAATATCAAACTAGGGGGAAGAAGAAGGTCGTGGAACGGACACGTCTATGTATACGCGCCAAGGCGTAAGCGAACCCCTGACTAGGTGACGCGTATCAGCGCCGTAACAGTTAGTCTACAAATCGTTTTTTAAACTTATTAATTATATTATAATACTCTTTAGGTATAAGAGGTTACGGATTAATATATTGCTTTAGTTCTAGCGCTTTTTTAATATCTTCTATTATTATAGCGAAGATTTTATAGTCTTGTTTTCTTACTAATAAAATAAAGGATGCAGCTTATATTATATAATATTTAAGAGGTTTTATTATAATATCTTTACATTCTTTACTACGATTAGTAGTTATAGCTTTATTATATTGGTTTAAGGTTTATAGTAAGGGTAATTTATATTATATTAAATTTAAATAGTTATATATATATTTGTAGGGCAAATAGTATTTTAAGTAATAACTTTAGTAGTAAGTTATATGGAACTTTAGTATTTCTTTAACCTAGCTAATTAAGGGGTCATATTGCTTTAGCCATCTATATTTAAGTATAACTTTATATTACTTTAAGGGTATTATAAACAGGGAAACGTATTTAAGGTATTCGCTTATCCGCATTTTTACTAAAGTATAGTATATCAGTTTGCCGTATATTAAGGGTTTACTATTAAAGCCTTATAGGCCTTAGGGCATATTAAGTTTCTTTAAATTTAGGTGTTAAGTTTTTGTATAGTTCGTATTAATAAAGCCCATACTAGTGGCTCCGCTATTTATTAGGATTTATACTTTCTTCTATTTTTTAAGTATTTAAATTTTACTAAGTATATTAAGGGAGTTATATTATATATTAGCGCTAAAAGAGCTTAGAAACTTATACTCTTCTACGTTTTATCCTAAGGCGCGACTTAGCCTTAGGATAATTTGTTTTCTAAGTTAACTAAAGGTAAGATGCTTTATAGCAACTAAGTATAATTTAAAGATTAAGAGGAACTACGGCGGACCTTTTTAAAAGGGTAAGTTTGATAATTCCTTTAAATATGTCCCTTTTTACCGCATCTAAAGCATTCTCTATTTACGGCTTAAGTTCTTCGTTTGTTAGTTCCGGGTATATAGAATTAAGTAACATTAAGGTCTATAAGGTTATATATAGGACTTTTAGGTTTTAGAGATAGATTGCGCTTTAGGGTATATGCTAGTTTTATAGAGTTTTAAACGCAAGGTATAGTTAGCTTTAGAGAATAAGTCTATTTATTATATTAAAGGTCCTTATTAATTTATTAATACATTATAGCAAATTTAGATAGGGTTTTTGGTAGTTCCTTACCTACCAATTAGGCTTAAATTTTATCTAAAATAGCTTATTAAAGAGTAGCAACTCTAGTAGCTTTATTCTAATCTAGCTCGCTAATAAAGCCTAAAAATTCCAAAAAGAAGCCAGTAAAGTCTCGGCTAGTATTATTATATATTCGTTCTAATAGGGAGATAAGGATTTTAAAATTAATAAAGGTGCCGTTATAATAATAATAATAACTCTTTAATTAACGTCTGATACGGATCCTACTGGCCTACGCAGACTACTCCGTCACAGGGGGAAAACTTATAGTTTACATAAAGAAAACCCTGCAGTTAGGTTAGGGGAGGAAAAACCCTATAAGTGTAACGGAACCTTATAGCAGGAACTACGGTGGGTCCTGTTATTGGGCTAGGTATATAGGTAAGAACAGTATTAACAACGTAATAATAACTGGTGGAGTGGTTGCCCAATAGATTAACTCCAATTGTATTCTAAGATTCACTACAAGGAGAGAACTATTTACGGTAGGGACTAAGGTCCTTTAAATACACAACTATACTCCTAAGAAATCCTCCCTTATACGTAAGGTACGTGTTATACATAAAGTATATACGTTTACTACATTCTCTACGTTCCTTATGTAGTATATTATATAACTCGGCTACTATTCCTCGTTATATGGTTTTACCGGATCCATCCTAAACTGTGCCTATATTAACTAACTAGCTTCTTCCGACTCTTCTCTAAGTAGTTATAACATTGTACTTAAAGCGTCCGTAATACTATCTCCCTTCTCTTTATCTTCGTCCTTAAAGATTCCTAACATCTCTAAGTTGTCTACTAGAGGTGTAATGTCTGTTTAATTAGTCTAGTTAATATTCTTACTTATTATACCTAAAGCGTCTTCTTTCTTACACGCGTAACGCCGTGCTCGCACTATGGCTGCCATACTGTCGCTTAGTGAGATAATGCCGTCTCCATGTTTTCGTTGTGTGAAAGAGGGGCTAGTCTATATCACGCTAGCAAGTCCTAACTCCCAACAACTATTCTTTTACTTGGAGTGCATTAAAGTAAACGTTTAATTATTCTGTGACGTTTGTTCTACCTCTAACGCTAAATATACGCGTCCTATAACTCTTAACAGTCTTTAAGTTCCCTAAGTAACTTATTATAGGGTCTCATGTTTAATCTGCCGCTATAAAACTTAATAGTAAGCTCTCTACTACCCTGGCTAAGCTGGAACGTTTCTAAAACGCGGAACAGAAGGCTCTAGACGCTTGGATTATAGCATCTACTTAACTACTTCGTCTTAAGAAGGTTCGTGAGAAGGTTCATTCTAAGAAGTGGAAACTTATTCAATAGGGTCTTAATAAGCTAGGTAATAAAAGAACTAGCTCTCCTCCTGCGAGGGAAACAACTCTAAGTAGCTCAGCAATTGCTCCTCTTAGGTCCCCCTTAGGTGACTTGTCCTTTAGTAATCCTTTTTTAATACTCCCTAACCTGCTTTCTTTTAATACTCCTTTACCTTTCCTATAGCGTTCTCTAGGTTACTTAGTGGTTCCTAGGTAGTCTTATTATAGCCTATCCACTTTACCTTATACTATATTTTATTATCTACATCCTTATAACTAATAATCCTTAAAACTTGCTATTTATCTTCCTCTTATCCTTTATACGTGTCTGCCTTATAGACTAGTGGCTTAATATTCCCGTATAATGGCTCTAGTATCGCGACATATTATATAGGGTAGATCTTTATTTTGGCTAGTAGGTTTAACTTATACGTAACTAATAAAATTCTTTACTTGACTTTAAAAGGTCCTAGTTTAATATAGTCCAACTTCTTGCTTAGTTATTAACTCTTAAAATTTTTGTGTAGTAGCTACACTCTATCTCCCTTCTTTAGATCTGGTCCCTTAGATCTTTTAGTGTTATAGTACCTTTTTATCCTTTACTATACTAGCTTAGCTGTTTCCGTAAGGTCTATATAAAGATTTATTAACGTCCCCATTCTTTATTTAGCTGTGCTACTCATTTTCTTCGCTTAATGTGGTGATAATAACGTTCTTGGTTTATACCCGTAGTTTGCCTTAAATAGTAATGTCCCTATTCCTTCTTGTGGTGTTGTATTGTATGTAAATTATATAACTAGTAATAGCAATACCTAATTATTCTATGCGTGATTAATATAATGCCTTAGATACTATTCTAGTGTCTAGTTTAGTCTTTCCGTTTGTCCGTCCGTCTGCGGATAATATACTATAAAAGTTGCTGCGCAAACCCCTTGTTCTACCAGAAATACTTCCTAAAATGCTACTATAAATCTTAGATCTCTATCTAATATAACCTTATTTAGTACTCTATGTCTTGCGAATACTTTCTTTATATAGATTCTAGCAATATCCTCTACTAATATCTCTTCTGTGCATGCTATAAAGTATCCCTACTTTATAAGCTTATCTACTATTACTAAAATCGCGTCATGGTCCTGTCCCGTAATAGGATCCTTTAACTTTAGTAACTTAACAATAAAGTCCTATAATATAACCTCCCATGGTCTTTCTAGTGTCTTGACAGGTTATAGCCCTCTATACAGCTTATGCCTTGTTAGTTTATTTCTTTAGCAATCTAGATATTTCTTTATAACTTATCTTGCTAATCCCTAGATTCCTTAAATAATATACTCCTTTTAAAGTCTTAATACTAGTCCTATAGACCCGTTGTGTCCTTATATTATTCCCTTGTGGAATTCCTTAATAAATTCTTCTGTAATAGACTTAGGCACATATATTGCTTCTCTATTTTTGTATTACTCTAAGTCTAAATCCTCTACCTATACTTTTTAGATCTTTTATATCTAATTACTCTTTAGTGATTTATGAACCTAACTTTCTTTAGTTACTATAATTCTTAGATAATTATACCTAATCAATCTATTTTAATCTTTTTGCAATAAAGCTCCTAATGGCTTTTTATTACTTTATAGTTTAGCTTTTTTACTTAGAGCGTCTGCTTGTGTATTGTCTGTACCCTTAGTATGCTAAATTTTGAAATGGTATTTTATAAGCATTTCCACCTATTTAACCTGTCTTTGGTTGAGTTCCTTTATTGTTAGGAATCCTATAAGGTTCTTATAATCTGTCTTAACTATAAATAGTTTCTCTATACCCTATAAGAATGCTCTCTATTTCTTAAGTACTGTAACTATACCTAACAACTCCTTATTATAGATGTTGTAGTTTAACTCTAGTGGTATTATCTTCCAACTATAGTATGCTACTGGATGCTATGCGTCCTAGTGCTTCTATAGCAAGTATACCCCTAATATAAAGTCTGATGCATTTGTCTTAACAACCGTTTCTAACTTTGGTTAATAGATCTTAAGGACTGGCTCTTAAGTAAATAACTCTTTAAGTTCCTAGAATAGCTTCTTTTACTTATTACCCTAAACCTACGGTTCCTCTTTCTTTGTTAGCCTTGTAAATGGCTTAATACTTTTTAACCACTGTGCTATAAACCTCCTATAGTAGTTGCAAAACCCTAAGAACGATTTTAACTGCGTAACGTTTTCTAGTTCTTACTAACTTACTATAGCTTTAACTTTCTTTAGGTCTATGCTAATCTTTTTTAGTTTAATAATAAATCCTATAAAATTAGTTTTCCTTATAAAGAACTTATATTTCTTAATTGCTATTGGTATCTATTCTTCCTATAGTCTCTTTAAGACCTATTTAACATGTTCTCCATATTCTCCCTTACTTATTAAGTAGATGATAATATTATTAAGGTATACTATAACAAACTTATTAAGGTGTTCTCCTAATACACTATTAATTTACTTCTGGAACATTACTAGTGCGTTTATAAGCCCGAATTGTATAACTAATAGTTTATATAGTCCTTCCTTTGACCTAAAAGCTGCCTTCTACTTGTTGCCTTCCTTAATCCTAATCTAATAGTACGCCCACCTTAGATCTATCTTTATAAAGATTTTTACGTTGCCTATCCTGTCTTAAATTTCGCTAATTAAGGGTAAAGAATACCTATCCTTTCTAGTAATGCTGTTTAACTGTCTATAGTCTATACACATCCTAAGTTTTCTATTTTTCTTTAGGATAAACAACACTGGATATCTTACTAATAACTATAATAGTCTAATATATCCCTTGCGTAAGTTCTCCTAGATAAACTCTTTAAGTGCCACTGACTTAGTTTCAGTAAGCTTATAGATTAAAAAGAACTTTAGACTTATTCCCTCTTCTAATTCTATTTTATAGTCCTATGCTGTATATTCTAACAGCTTCTTACTTTCTAGTAACCATAGTTTCTTACTATACTTGTGGTATCTCTTTGGTATATAACTTAAGCCTCGCTCAGTCTCTTTATATATTGCTCCGACTTAGTACCATACTAACTTGGTTTACTGTCGCATCTTACGCCATTAAGTATCCTTAATATTGACCTAACCTGTAACCTAATCGATCTTTAGATTGTACTCCTATAACTAAGGTATTCCTAGTATCGCCTCGTCCTGTCCTAATAGTAGGATATTGAAAGACATTCTAACTATTCTTCCTTTAATAGTTAACTAAATAGGTCCTGTTTTAAGATTAATAATACCTCCTCTATAGGCTATCTAATCTCCTAAAATTATTATAAGTGGATACAGGTGTTCCTTCTGTCTATATAGTAACCCTATCCTTTCTACTGCTTTTAGTAATATGTGGTTCCTAGTTGCTCTACTATCTACTAACACTTTAAACTACTGATCTTGCCATTTAACTTATAAATTTAGGTGTTGTTCTTAAATTCCTTTAAGGGTCTAAGGCTCTAATATTAGTTCCCTCTAGTCCTATACGCCTCCTCTTTTCCTAACTGTTGGCTGTTAGATCCTACTTATACTTAATCTAACTTAGGCTAATACTTAGTTTATTTCTTTTCCTCTATATACTATAGACAAGTGTTTTCTAGGCACTCCTACCACTATTGTCCGTCTAGGCATTCTTCCGTAAGGAATCTTTCTAGTTAAAGTGTTAAGTCTCCTTAACCTTGTACTTCTACTAGGTGCTATCTATATATATACTTAGTGTTTCTAAACCGCCTTTCCTTAGGTACCTAATATATCCTTATTAGGTACTTCTGGTTTTTATCTTTTGGTACTCTATGCATATTATAGGTATTATCCATATAAGCTATCCACGATAGTGTATAATGTGCTAGGTGACTTAGGTTAACTCTTAATTTGTCTTTATCTTTAAGTTTAAACCTATACCTAGTTAATCTGACCACTGGTATCTCTATTACGGGTATTAAGATTTATTATTTACTTCTTTAGTCCCTAGATCCCTCTTCTAGGTTCCTTAACATTATAATTAATACCTCTTTAATATAACTTATGCGTTTTTCTGTAATGGGTTAGTCTTGGATAACTTTTTTGTCTAGCTATATATAAAAGTCTTCCTATTCATTATTATGTCGTTACCTATACCACTTTCTATATAACTGGTTTAGTGTGTATAGTCTATCTATTAGAAAGTACCTTATTATCACTATATCGTAATATCCTTTAATATGTCTTTCTTTAAACCTAGTTAGGATATCTAGATCCTCTTCTTATTTCAGTTTATCTAACTATTTTACCCTAGGTGTCCCTATACTTGGCCTATTAGTAACTCTTTATACGGGTACTCTATCCCTTATATAACCTGGCATAGCTAACCTCTTGTCTAGCTTTTACTCTTATTATATAATAATTCTTATTCTAAACTTATCTATAGTTTCTTATTTTCTACGTCTTGCAGCTAGATCTTCGTAGTTATCTTACTTCTTAATCCTAGTATTGACTATTTAATCTTTAGGCTAAATACTACGTTTACCTAGAACTGCTATAGCCCTTATTTATTATTTAAAATCTTAGTTGCCTAATAACGTGCTTACTTATTCCCTAAACTCTTGGTTCTTAAACTTACGTCCTATACTCATTTATTTGTCTATAAACTGAGTAACTGCCCTTTCCTATTAGTTTTTGTCCGTTGTGGGTCCTTAGGTGTGTCTTATCTTGTCTTAAGAATCTTAAACTTCTTATATCTCTTCTTAAGAATCTTAAGCCTGTGGCCTTTTACCTTTATTAAGTAATAAGCTAGTACTAGCAGTTGTTTGCTCACTTAGTTTCTTTTAAATATTGCTCCTATTGTCTTATAAAGCGATAGAAATTGTATCTAATAGTATTATAATACCCGTTACTAAACCTTATTCTGTAATGGTCTTAGTCTCTGCTTCTATTTTAACTTCTCTAAGGTTTGTATGCTCCTAGTAAGCTGCCTTCATTGCCTTATTATTAGTAAATACTTCGCCTATGTTAAATTTATTGTCTTTAATGTCCGATCTATAAGCTAGTTCGTTGGTTTCTTTAAACTTAGATAATAATAGCTCCTATAGCCAATAGCTTGCGCCGTACTTAGCGTCCTTATAAATTTAGTATGCGTTGTTATAACAAAACGCGAAACTGTTAATTAAACATTCTTTTATTCCTTATAGTGCACCGTTGTCCCTTTATACATATATGCTGTCTGCTGGCCTGGTTCCCTTTACTATATAATTACTCTAACCACCTCTATAGTCTTTAGCAAAATAACCTTGTTTTCCATAATTTATATAAGCCCTATCTTTAAACCATTTTTCTTGTTATGGAGTCCGCCTAAACATCTTCTACTACTAAGATCCTTGGTTTGGCCTCTACTTCTAGGTCCTTTAATTACTTAATCCTTAACCTTTAGGTTTCTATAGTTTTTTTCCCCACCTTTAGGTTTCTTTGGTACCGCTTAGGTCTATTAGCTCTGCGCCATTTTATAGTTTTTAACTCTATGTCTGTTATTGCGTACTATACGCCTTATATAACTATAAAACTCTATCTTACCCTTTCTTAGCTTGTTCCCTTTAATAGATCTTATTATTAATCTTTATTAACTGGTCTATTAACTCTTTTAGAGTATCCGTATCTTCTATTAGGATAATTATATCCTAGACTTTAGCCTTAAGTCCTTGCTTATACTATGCTATAAGCGCCCTATTATTCTACTTAACCTGTGTGGCTAGTGTTTAAAACTGCATTATATACTTAATTGCTAAAGTACGTTATACTAAGTTCTAAAGTTTTCGTTCCGCTATTGTGGTTACTTTAGGGTCTCTAAACATTTGCGTTAACTGTTCTATAAATCCGTTCTAACTTGCAAACATATACCGTATATCTAAGTTAGTAGTCATCACACTATTTACTTATATCTCTATAAGGTAAGGCTTAAACCACTCTAGAGCTCTCCCTAATAAGAATAGTCCTGCGTACGCTACCTAGTCCGTAGGTGTTACTAACTTCGCTCCTTCCTGCATAACCTTAAAATGCATCTGCGTAAGAAACCCTTTAAGCTTTAACTTCTCCCCTAAGAATTGTTTAATTAAAGGTAACTTAACCTTTACTGCTCTAATTCTATTAATACGTTCTTTAAGTAGCCTGCTATTATCCTATAAGTGATTAACCATTTCCTATAACTAACCTTGCGTAACCACTTAAGAATCCATATCTGCTATACTGGTGTCTCCTAACCCTGAGGTCGTAGCTGCCGTCGACGTTGTCGTAACTGGTGCTTTGGGTAGCATATTGTTCAACTTTATTTAATACTATAACCTTAGTAGTAAATGTGTAACAGAACCTTATAGTAGGAACTACGGTAGGTCCTATTATTAGGCTAGGTATATAGGTAAGAACAGTATCAATAACGTAATAATAACTAGTGGAGTGGTTGCCTAATAGATTAACTCTAATTGTATTTTAAGATTCACTACAAGGAGAGAACTATCTATAGTAGGGACTGAGGTCCTTTAAATACACAACCATACTCCTAAGAAATCCTCCCTTGTACGTAAGGTACGTGTTATATGTGAGGTATATACATTTACTACATTCTCTGCGTTCCTTATATAGCATATCACATAACTCGGCTACTATTTCTCGTTATATGGTTCCACCGGATCTATCCTAAACCGTGCCTGTATTAACTAACTAGCTTCCTCCGACTCTTCTCCAAGTAGTCGTAACATCGTACTTAAAGTGTCCGTAACAATAAGCTACCTTAGTAGGATGAAAAGCCCTAGCTTACTATGTCCGTCCATAGCAGCGGCCCTATGGGCCTACGGCTACGTCCTGTCCTCCTTAGATGTTCGAACTCCTTGGGAACCACTGCTTCCTTCCTTAGCCTTTCTAAAGCTAGGGTTCACTACGTCCTAGCTAGGCCTTGCCAATTAATTGCCATATGCTTTATGTTCCATATCTTAACTATCCCCTGTATGCCATCTCCTATAGGCTATTACTATATACGCCATGCCTCCCCCCCCCTAGAGCTATTAAAGGCGTAAGGGGGATTTATCTGTTCTAACTACTATAAAACTAACAGCGGGATATGTTGTGTTATTTTGGGTATCTTTTATACCTAGGCCCCAGCTAGGCCCTTTCTAAGGGTCACCACTCCGTTAAAAGGAGATAAGGAGAACCGTAGGTTGCAATCCAGGCTACTAAGTATTTAGTAGTTGACGGCGAGTGACCGTATACTCCGCAGGCGATCGCCCTAGGGGTTAGGAGGGGCCGTATATTTACTTATTTGTTCGTTCGTTCGTTCACTCGCTTATTTATTAATATAAGATCGTCAATGCTTTTAACTGGGGGTTGGGGGATGTTATCAAATACTATTTATCTATGTTGGATTGTACAGGTGCCCTAGATAGGAGAGCAGTGTAGTAGTCGTCATACTATAGAGGGCCAATAGTAGTGGTTTTCAAGATCTCACCATCCGAAATTTTTTTACCACCGCCCTTAACGCCCACAACCACCACCAGGTCCTGTCCGCACGCTATGCGACGTCTCTGCGTTAGCTCTAGATCTGAACTTCAAAGACTGGGTTTGTAGCCGTCACCACGTATAGGTATAGAGTCCGATTTCGACGGCCAGGTGCCGTTATAAAAGAATAGATCTATAGTTTATATAGCGTCCTTACTTAAATAAGACATTCTATAGCTAACCTTGCTAGCTTTAGTAGGGTATTAGTTATAGTTTATTAAAAGTTTAAAATGGAGCTTAGTTATAAAGGGATATAGGTTATTTTTATTTTTATTAAATATTAGAGGATTAAGGAGCTTTTTAGATTTTATAATAGGTATTAGGTTTATTTTATATACAGATTAAGCTATTATTATTAGTTTAGTATTCGTATTTAACGGGCTAGGTTTAGGTACCGTTATTTTAATTTTATTTATTACTATTACTATTAGGGTCTCTAATATAAGTGCCTTAATATTACGGAGTTCTTTATGGAGTACTTCCATTAATCGCTAATACTAGGCTTTTAGTATAGCCCGCTGCTAAGCTAAGGCGTCTATAAAGGACTATTATATTATAGTTAACTATTCCTTAACTAGGGATATAATACTTATAATTATTAAAGGGGATTCGGGTTTGTTTGCTATTTTAATAGTAGTTATTTTAACATAATGTAGTATTAGGGCGTAAGGGGGCTTTAGGGAAGATTTAAATAAATAATATAAATTCTATCTAAATCTAAGGGTATATAGCTCTTATAGAAAACAAGACGTTATATATAAAAGAGAAAGGAATAACGAGAGAATTATATAATTAAATAGTTAGGGGTCTTAGTGGTTAATACGTGCGTATATACGCACACGGTCTTTAACGGACTTTAGTAGAATTTAATTAATCTAGTAAAACTTAGCAGAAGTTAATTAAGCTAGTAAAATTTAGTAGAATTTGGTTAAAGCGTTAGAATTTATCTATTAAGTATTTTACTAAGATATTCCTACTGTAACTGGGCTAGTCCCATTACAATACCTTATATAATAGTTTACTTTACTACTTTAGTAGTAGCTATTTTCTCTATTACCTCCTTACCTACTTAGCTAACGTCTATTACTAGCTGTTAATTAGGTTCCTTAGAGTTCCTAACTCTATTATGCTTCTACTAGCCGCTACTAATATCTATAATTATATTAGAGCTAAGGGAGTATTTAGTTACGCTTATAAGGACTAAATAGCCTATTAGAATTTAGTATTTTACTTTTTAAAGCTTTACTATTTTAATTTAATATTTACTAGGTTATTTCTAATACTCTTAATTATATTATTCTAACCTATAATAATGTTACTTTTCTATGCTATAGTTTCTTTAAGGCTTTTAATAAGTTAATAAAATTCGTTACAATTAATACTTTCTCCTTTACAGTTAGGTAAGACAGAGACTTATACTAAAGGGAATAGAGGCAGTATATACTACGTGGCTTGTAGTTTAGTTGTCTACTATTTATTCTGTGCTAATTATTAAGTAGTAGCTCGTATACCTAGAGACCGCTAGGCCTCTAGTACCCTCGCACTTGGTTTCTTTGTGCGTCCTCTTAGTAGAGCTGCTAGTGGTGTTACTAATACGTGTTTAGGGGTTAAAGTAACTATTAGGGCTCCGGCGCTTCGTTTAGTGGGCTATAGAGACCGCCTTATAGTGAGAACTAGCTAAATCAAAGATTAGAATTCAATTAAAAGAATATCTAAGATAAATATCCTTCTCTTTTAAAATTTTAAGTTAAACGAGAAACTCCTGGTGTATACTCTCTATCTTAACATATATATGTTTTTATTATTATTATAGCTATACACTATCTAGGGCATAGACTGTTCCTAAGTGCTAACTAGAGTAAACTAACACGAATTATGCCTGCTTTAATTTAGTAGCAAACTATAAGGGCTATTTTCCCGCTCTTTAACGCTGTAATTAATATAAGAAATAAAGAGAGGATATGCAAACCTAAGAGATAAAGAGCGTATATATATATTGAAATTCCATCTTATAATCTACCTATATCCACCTATACCCTTAAGAAGCGCCTCCTTAGCTACTATTGCCAATAACTGCAATAACTGCTTCCCTTAGTAGTAGTTTACTAAGTTATATTGTTTTTAAACGGCCTAATGCTAATAAGCAGGTTAAGAGGGCGGCGGCGATTACGTATTAAGGCGAGATCTAAAACGAAATTTAGTGGAGGATAAGGATATAGGCCCGGTTACCTATACTACTAAATTATAAGAATCCTGTCCTTTTCTTTTGTATATACTAGGCATTTATAGTACGAGGCTTAGTATAGGCCTTAGCAGTTTACGCAGCATAGGTTTATTATCTCGCACTAAAGATAACCTTCTTAGCCATATATATCGCATATATTAGGTCGCATATAGTCTTTAGCTCTATGTCTAAACCTTCTATATTTAAAATATGCTACTAAAGTGCGTCGCTCTTTAAATAGCGATACTATAGTTACACCTCTACTAAACAATATACTGCCTAACCTAAGAAGCTTCTCCGCGTCCTTCTTTATCGCTACCTTAACAACTACTAACGCGTGCTAGCTACTGGGCCTTGGTTTTCCAAGATATCTTATTATATATACCTTTACCTTGTTCTCCTCCCTAAACCGCTCTATAGCTAACTTATTTACTTTTTTACTATTAATATCTATTGCTAGAGCTACTTTAACATAGTCCGCTTTAACTATATACTACTTAGGTCTAATAAGCCTCGCCCTAGGGATATACGGTTTAATCTACTATATAGTTGTCTACTAGAATATAGCCTCTTTATTCTTTTCTACTAAGAATTTAATAACGCTTATATTGTTATTTGCTCGCTATATATAGAAGTTATAAGAGGCCAGTCTAACTAGAACGTATAATTATCTAATTAACAATATAGAATGAAAGTTATAGGTAAGTAGAAGGTAAGTTAAAGGTAGAACAAGCTTTACGTATTAAAGGACAAATGCTTTCTAACTTCTTCTATTTAGAGACTAATCGCTAGTTCTTCTCTAGAGGAGAACCAGCTCCCTTTATAATCATTTTAAGACATTAGTAAACCCCTTTACCCTATATCTGTCTAACTATGTCTCCTCTAGGATATTAGTGGGATATTAGTAAAACCTTTATCTGTCTTATCTAATATATACCTTTTAGGAGCGCCTGTTACAATTGCCTCCCCTTTAAGGGTTTTAGTCCTCTAAGACTTTACCTCTTAATAAACTCTTATAGAGTTCCGATTAAAACTACTAAGGAAGTTCTTTAATAGAAAGGTACTCTATAATACGGCTTTAGGGCCCAGGCCCACATAGAGGAGGAAGGGAGACACGTAAGAGACCAGCAAAGACAACAGCAAGAGAGAGAAAGAAGCTAAAGTAGAGCATAAAAGAACGCCGGGAAACCATCTACCGCAATATAATACTGGTTGGACCAACGCTGGAGAGGCGCATGGGAGTTAAAGGTATAGAGGCTAACTAAGGCAAGAGGAACCCAAGCCATAGCATAGTTAACGCTATGGGGGGTAAATATTTTAGGGCTCTAAGAAGGCCTAACAAAGGTAGAAAATATAATGGCAACACTCCTAAGAACAGGAAGAGTAGGACTAAAAGACTGGCTTTACTAGGTAGGTGTCCTAGTAGGTAGTCCAAGATGCAAATGTGGCTGGCTAAGACAGACACTAAAACATATAATACTGTTATGCCCCCTATATATCAACTGAGAAGCAATGCTTTTAGTAGCTAGCACAGAGAACTATAATACACTACTCTTAATATAAAAAGGCCTTAAGGCGGTTACCTAGTGGCTTATTGGCCAAAATGTACTAAACCAGTTCCGAGTTGCAAAGGAAATGGTAATAAAGGGCGGGGGGCGAGCAACGGGCGCCCCTGATAACTCTACAGGAGTAGAGTAAAGTTTGCGATACTAGCGCGTCCGTAGGCTTGTTACAGCAGTAGTGGTTCCCAAGGAGGTTAAAAAGTAAGGTAGTAGGAGCACTATAGGCGACTCGCAGGCGCCTTATAGACGAGTCCTAAAAGGCGGGGAGATAGATTACGGGGTTTTCTTAAATAGAGTTTTCTCCCTATATGTATATAAGGAGTAGTCCGCGTGGGCCCAATAGGGATCCAAATCGGACGTTAAGTAATGAATTATTATTATTATAATACGGCTTATTATTAGCTCTTTACTAGTATAGAATCTTACTTTATCTTCTATTCCTCCGCTCTTCTTCTACTATAGCTCTTTATAATGCCTTTATAATGGAACTTTAATAATAAAAATAAAAATTAGATAGGATTTACCTTCCTTATTATAAGAATTTATTATAAGCTAATCTAGAAGTTATTCTATATAATATATTAACTAGCTACTATCCTAATTTACCTAAAATAGGTCCTAATAATAACGTCCTAATATTAATTTCTTCTAGTTTATAAGCTATGGTCTCTTACACGTCTTGCTATTAATAATTTCATTCGTCTTACCTTTTAGTAAACCGTTTTTTATTATATTTAGCTTCCACATCTCTAGCTATTCTTTTTATTACTACTCCATTCTCTTTTTATAATATATCTATAAGTAATAGGACCCCTATTTTATCTCTTTAATAATACTAACTTCCTATAATATTCTCTTATAATGGCTTATAGTTGTACTACGCGTCCCCAGACTAGCGGCAGCGTTATCCCTCTTTTAATAGCACTATAGACTACTTCTATTGCTCCTATGGTTGTTTCTCTAAAGTACTGCCGTTGTTATATTTACGCGCTTATACTAGACCTATCTTACGCCTATAAGATACCGCGCTCTAGCAAGAATAGATTTAAGTATTCCCACTATTATAGCTAGAGGAAGACCTGTGTTTTAGTATTTCCTATTCTATACTATTCTGGATTTTACTAACTATATTAAATCCCCGCTATTTACGCGCGTAAGTCTTACTGGCTTTAACGCGCTATTAGGGATTTCCAACTATATTAAAATAGTAAAAGATAGGGATAAAAGGTATCTTTTATTGCTTATAGCCTCTTTAATTTAATAAGGGTTTCTACTGCTATAGAGACGCAGTGATCTCGGATATATAGTATCTAGGAGCGCATATATAAGTAGCTTACTCTTATAAATAATAACATTTACACTTTTACGCAGGCCTTTCTGGCTAGGTAAGTCTCTTTAGTAACATATTTAGGAACTATACTAACTTTTTAGCCGCTAACTTTCTAATCCTTGCCTAGATACTAATTTAGAACCTAGGAATAACACTAAGGATAGCAATAAAAATAAACGTTCTCCCTGCTAGCTCCTCGCCTATAGTGGTCCGTTTAGTTCTTACCGCTTTAAGAAGAATATTAGCGAGAATACTAATACTTCTAGGGATAAGAGTGCTAATAATACTACTAATAATAACGTTAAGATAGAGGAGAAGGCTCTTATTACTACTTCTAGCACTTAAGTTATTATCTTATTCTTTCTTTCTTTTTCTAAAATAGCTTTATATAATACCTCTTTAGTGCCTCTAGAGTACCGTAGTACTGGGAATTAACTTTATACTTTAGGGATGCCTCTATTCTTAGTTTTGGTAATAGTCTGTGTAAAAGCAGCATACTGCTATAATCTCCATATATAATAAATGGGTGGTGCTCTTATAGGTACTTTATAATTTCTTAAATTTTCTAAATCTTTACTCTCTATCTTTTTAGTCCTCTTTATACTATTAACTCTATTACGTATCTGTCGGGAATTAGGCAAGCGGCCGTCACGTAACACCGCGGCACTAGCGTAGCGAGGAGTCTTAAGCTCCTCGCCCTTCCTCATTCCAATAGAAGAAGCTATTAACCAACATCACTGTAACCTACTCAAGTAGTCGTTATTGGTGAGTTACCCTGTATAACCAACACTGATTAGTGGTTGAACACACAGTCAACTACAGAGCAGCTAGGTTATTGACAGAAGAGATAGTCTCATATAGGGGTTCCCGGCAATACTGTGCTACCTTAGGCTTACGGAAAACCAGTAATAGAAGTGTTATTGAGTACTAGGAGATACCAAGTTACGTCTATCACGCAGAACAATCGCGTTTATGAAGATTTGGTTGAGTACTTTAGGTCAGAAGTATTACTAAACCTAGGGTCCCAAGTCAATATCTAAAACGCGTTGACTACGCCTTAAATTGCCTACCTTTTAACAGCAAACCTATAAGATCCTATAAAGCCGAAAATCCTACCTACCTTTAATATACGACACCCCATCAATTCTACTCCTATTATGGCGTTGACCTACCCAAAGAAGTATAAGAACGACATTAACCTAGAGATATAGGACAAAGATATCGACCCTATAAACGCTGAGTAATAGGACCTAAACGGATTCTTACTATACTGCATAGCATAATACACAGATAGCGAATACAACAATACTGTGCTATAGTATTGTATAAAGGAGGACTTTGTTAGATGGATAAAGGAAACATAGGCCCTCGCGAAGAAGAATATTGTATAAGACTTCCGTAACTTCCTTTAGAAGAACGGAGTATTTGTCCCTATAGATGGAGACACTATTAGAGATAATATTCAGGAGCAAGTTATTAACGTAAAAGAAGAGCACAAATAGACTCCATAAGAGATTGAGCACTAACTACGTAATATAAAGAAGCTTAACTTATAATAGAATCTAAATAATATACTAATAGAGACACGTTCTAATTCTATTGCTCTAGGCACGAGTTCTTATATACTATACCCATCGCTCCCACTAATTTAACCTATAACTTTAACTACTACCCCCTAAGAGTAAGCGCAAGACCCCCTTACTTCGCAATTTAATAACCTTCAAACTCTGCCATAGGAAGATTAGGTACTATACTATATTCTATTAAGCTCTGCATCTCTACTATAGCCTATAAAGCAATCCCTACCTTAATCTCTAATGCAATTTTAACATGGCCTAATACCGCTTGGAGGCACCTTAAAAATGCTTACAGAGCTTATAAAACTCTATTTAGACCAGGAGAAGAGGTTTGGTGGGGAACTATATAATATCCTTAATTCAAAGCTGCGTATCTTCTATAACTGTTACTAAAAGGTTGGACTGGAACCTAACTAATATCATAACGCTTATTCCATTATGCTTAAGGGCCGCGCCAGTACCTTCTATTATAATCGTTTGGTAGGAAAAGGATATAATTTTAACCGAATGATATATAAGACAAGATGCCACTTTGAAACAGAAGAGAATAAGCAGTAGTATATATTAGAGTGGAGAGAGACTACCTTCCTAAGAATTATTGCTATAAACCCAGATGCCTCTTAACTTAACTATCTTTAAAAGCTCTTTAATCGACTTTAGATAATTTAGTATAGTTTATCTAAATTATATCAAGAGGACTTCAGCCTACGCGATTAAGTCATTAGCGCATACTAAGGTGTTAAAGAATATAACCTTACCCTCTTTAATCCTACAAATACTTATAAAGGAGTGTGTGCTTAATTAAGATCCTCTATTAGCACTGCTCTGCACTCTTAAGAAGTATAGCAATTTAACGCTTAACCTTAACCTACTTCAATTAACCCGACTAACCAACACGATTATAACTAGACTGATTAAACATATAGTGGCTAGGGTAGGGGATACGGTAGAGAATATAATCAACGTTAACTATAAAGCAATTATAGAGGTCCTTGTGGAGGTTTATCTTAAAATAATTAATAGAAGAAATGCTATGTTTATAAAAAGCCAAATTGCTAGTTAACTAGGCACCCTCTTAACAGATAAAAGAAGGTATATAATAAGTTTCGCTAGAGCGCATAAAATGTTGGAAATTATAAGGTTACTATAACCTACTTCCAAAGCTTCCTGGTTCAATATAAAGGCAAAGAAGATCTTAAGGGTAAGGTTAATAAGGCTAAACAGCTCCTTATAGATATAGAAATTAAGGACTACTCTCTTAACCAATACTTTACCAAGTATGGTAAGGTAAATGGTATATAAACTATCGCTGTCCTTAATAACTAATCTACGCTCCATTCTATTATAAAGTTAGATATCTTTAACGAGCCAAAAAAAAGTTCCGCGTTTTCCTTTAATAACAGATACTCGGCGAATGTCTTCTATAGTATTATGCCAGATACTAGAGCCGCAGGAGTATCTATAGTAGAAGAACCTTAAGTTCGAGCTCTTTAGTAGCTTAATAGCTCTGTTTAGATTAACCAATTAATAGCAGGCCAATATATAATTCGCTTTAGTAAGGGTACTGTAATCTCTTTTAGTATAATTAAGGTCCAAACTCCGTTAGGATATATTACTTTCTATATTATTCCTATAAATACCCCGTTTCTATTCTGCATCCAAGATATAGATAAGTTAGGTATTAAGCTTAATAACCTTAAGAATATACTTATTTAGGGAGAGAATTAGGTGCCTATTATACGCAAGTAGGGTTACCCTTAATTGCTCCTTTAATAGCTAGAAAGGAGTGTTGCTTAGAGCTATTTAACTAAGTTAGAGTTACGTTAACTATACTATTACTTCGGTTACCTATTAGTTTATAGATTGCTTAGGGTTCTTTAGCGAGTAGGTTATAAAGTTAAGGCTAAGACGATTAAGTATCTTATAAAGTACTGCTATTACTGCTAAATAAACCAGAAGTCCCCTAGCCAATTTAAGTTTACCCTTAAAGATAACTATAACTTTAACTTCTATATTATTATTAATATTATATATTTTAGCGGCAAGCTAGTACTCTAAGTTATTAACCTCTTAACTTTCTTTTAAGCCGCACGTTTCCTAAAGGATATATTAGCTAGAAACGTATAGAATACTCTTTAATTATGCTAGATTAATATCTACCTAGGACCCCCTAATTAAGTTATTTATAATATAGAAAGGAACTTCTCATCTACAAAGTTTCGGCAATAGGTGAAGGCAATGGAAATTAAAGTTAAGGAAGTCCCTATTAAGGTACACAATAGTATTAAAAAAGTAGAACAATATTATACGCCATTATAATAAGTATATGAGATTATTTCTTTAGAACTAGAGGGCGCTAGTAAAGAGCTTATCTTATAGATAGCTATTAAGGCTGTTAATAATTCCGCTAGCCTAGATAGGCTTGTACCTATATTACTAGTCTTTAGCGCCTACCCTTAAATAACTAACGATTCTCTACTATCCCTATCCATTATGTAATGAGCGGAGGCTATTCGCAAAGTAATAAAAGAGGTATGATGTCTCTATACTACGCGCCAGGTTAATAATGTACTAGGAATAAGAAATAGCCCAAATACCTTAACTACGCTTAATCTACCACTCCAATCTAAGGTACGCGTATGGCGTAAAAAGGGAGGATGGTTAAGCCTATATAAACTTATTACAATTAATAGTTAAACTTGTACTCTTTAGATACCCTATAGACCTACTTAATTCCACTTAACCATTATTAAGCCCTACTACAGAAACGACAGTTCTAAGCCTTTATAGAATGCCCTAGAGGATACCCTAGAGGAGAATTACAATTAACGTACTCTAAAAGGCGACTATAATCCTAATATAATTATAGCAGATGTGCCGCAACCACGACGCGGTAGAGGTCGCCTAAAGGGATTACAAAATTATTAATACCTTATTAATTTTAAAGAGCAATTTATTACTACTATTAAGAGTGGAGACGAGTTATTAATAGCCTTTATAACAGCTAAAAAGAAGGCTGACTTTAAGCTTATAAAATAGCTTTAAAAGGAAGGCCATATTATAACTTTAGGAGCTCCTTTCTAAGCATCTAATAAGTAGGAGATTGACGGTCTTATTACAAGAGAAGTCTTTAAATTTAAGAAGTATAACCTTACTAAGTTTAATAGAGTTCGTATCTTTAAGTTAAGAATAATTAATAAAATTAAGGGCAAAGCTACTAATACCCCATTTAAGAAGTCAAGACTGGTTATTTAAGGTTATAATAATAATAGCAAGGAAGTAATTTTTATGCAATCCCCTATAATTTAATAAGCTAGTTAGTAAGTTATTATTACGCTAGCTCCCTCCTTAATAAAGAATAGAATAGCGGTTTATTTAAGAGATATTACTTAGGCCTATACCCAATTAGAGATATACCTTTAGTACTTAATACTGGTATACCTTCCAGAGCAAATTCGCTACTAATATCCTAAAGATATAATTATAGTTATACTTAAGCCATTATATAGAATCGCAAAGGCAGGAACTTATTAGTGGGCTACTTATAGTAAGCACTATAAAGAGAAGCTCTTAATAACTACTTCTATATTTAATCCCTACTTCCTTATTATAACTACGGGAACTCTATTTGGAATTATTAGTATGTAAACTAATAATATAATTATTTTAGGAGATGACCAATTCTTAGCTTTTAAAGAAGATAAGCTAGTAAAGGCAAATCTTACAGCAAAGCTAAAAGAAAAGCTTAATTTAATAACACCATTACTTTTTAATAGATGTATCCTCTCCCTAAACAAGGATTCTATTGCTTTACGCCAGAAAGATTAAGGTAAGAAGATTAATATTATTAACATTAATTCTCTAAAGCAAGGATATATAAAGTAACGCGCTTATAAAGCTTATATTACTTCTATCTATTAACCCAAGGCTTTATTTAATCTCTCTATTACCGCTTAACACTAGGAACCAACTAAGGATAACGTCCTTACCCTAAATAAGTGTCTTTCCTAGCAAATAAACTATCTTAATTGGGGACTACTTTACGTGCCTATTAATCTTCCTACCGCTAAGCTCTTTATATTTGTTAATAGATCGTTTATAAATAATAAAGATTTTAGCTCCCAGCTAGGATATAAAATTATTATTACGAATAAATCTACTAAAGAGAATAACTTTATAATCTATAGCAATCTTATCTATTAGAGCTTAACTAAGAGTAAGTATATCACCCAAAGCATTCTAGCATTAGAGATATATAGAATAGTTAGTGGAGTTAACATAGCAATTGTAATTGGAACTACCTTAAAGATAATTATAGATTAACTCAAACTCCCTATTATCCCTATAATTATATGCACTAACTTATATTCCCTCTACGAGTGTTTAGTTAAGCTTGGTACTATAAAGGAGAAGCGTTTTATAATCAATATTATAGCACTTCGGCAATCCTACAAGCGTTAAAAACTCTTTAAGATCTGGTAGATTAATGGCTAAAACAACCTAGTAGATGCGATAATAAAGGCAAACCTAAATAAGGCACTAGAGATGTTTATTAACACAAATACTCTACGTATACAAGTTAAAGGTTAGGTTAAAAGGGAGTAGGAGATATAGCAATTTAAGAGCAGCTAATTAGGATTTTCTATACCTAGCACAGAAAATCGCTATTAGCTCGCTTATAATTAGCGCCTTGGCGGCCCTAATATAATATCCACCCGCAACTCCAAGTAAGAAAGCACTACATGCTAAAAGGCAAATTTTAGGACAGCGAGACTTATATTACAGTAGCAATAGTAAGTAAGGAGGATTGATATTTGTTACGCTAGTCAAGCAGTATTTGTATATAAATAGCAACCACAAAAGAAGAGTTGCTAGTGTTGGGAATTAGACAAGCGGCCGTTATATAACGCCGCGGCACTAGCGTAGCGAGGAGTCTTAAGCTCCTCGCCTTTCCTTATTCTAATAGAAGAAGCTATTAACCAACATCACTATAACCTACTCAAGTAGTTATTATTAGTAAGTCACCCTATATAACTAACAGTATCTCTAGTGCTAGACTAGATACTCTTTTTTTATCCCTAGGGAACCCTTCCAAATCCTTAGGGCTCCTTCTCCTAGTACTACTACTTGTTCTTAAATAGCGTCTTCTTTAGATAGTATCCCTAGTAGTTCTTATATAGATCCCTATGGCTTTCTCCTATAGGATTTTAGGATCCCTATTATAATAGTAAAACGTTCCCGTTTTTAATACCTGTGTTTAACCTTATAGTTTTAATTTACAAGGTCTTCTTTATTATCTTATTTATAGTATATCCGGAACCGTTACTAAATCCTAATTTATAGTCTTTAGAAAGGTTTTAATTGCCGTGTTATATCCTAGCTAAAGGTGCTCCTTAGATTCCCAACTATTATATACCTAGAAGTATCCTTTCTAATAAACTAAAAATTCGTGTTTTTTCTAACGCTATCTTTAGTCTAAAATATCTTCTATATTCTATTCTAGTTCCCTATTAATTTTACTAGGTAGGGGTAGTTCTATACCATCTTCTCTCTAGTATAGCTTTAATAAGGAAATATAAAATATAGGATATATTAGATATAATTTTAGTAATTCCCATTTATAGGCTTAATTTCCTTTAGTTTTTCTAATTATCTTAAAGGGTTTAAGCCACTTATAGTCTAGCTTCTTCTTAATATATTTTATCTAAATATTTTTTATAAATAGTAAGACTTTATTCCCTATTTTAAATTACCTGGGTGTCTAGAAAGTGCTTTTTAAGTTCTTTTTTACAAATTCTTATTCACTTAATTCTCTTAGACGCTACTAGTGCCTCTCTTTCGAAAATAATATCCTTAATATTTTAGGGGTTATTTGCTTTTACCCTAAATAGTACTTTATAAGGGGTTATTTTTATACTACTATAGACGCTTATATTATATATATATTACGCCAAAGCCAACTATAATATTTAATTATTCTATTAATAATTAATATAGTAGTGGAGGTAGTGTTCTAATAACGTATTTAGATGCTATATTAGCCCGTCTATTTATAGATAAAAGGTAGTACTTATTCTTCGCCGTATTTTTAATAAAAGATAGACTAAAGACTAAAATACTATTTGTTGGTTACACAAGGTAATATCACATAGCTACAGTTCGTAGATAGTATAATAATTGTTAATTAATTCTTTTTAATAGGAATAAGGAAAGGGGTAAGGAACTTAAGGTTCCTCACCACACTAGGGCCACGTCAGCACGTAACGGCAACATGCCTAGCGTGATGGCAGCTTGCCTCATTCCTAACATTAGCAACTCTTCTTTTTGTAGTTGCCATCTATATATATACAAACAGACAGGATGCGACAATACCAAACAGTGTACAATAATACCAAATAATATACGACAATACCAAACAATATGCGACAATACCAAACAATATGTAACAATATACAACAATGCGGCAGTTGGCAGATAACGCAAAGACAGGTAGGCCGCTAAGGCGCTAGTAGTAAGCGAGCCAATAGCAATTTTCCATCCTAGGGATAGAAAATCCTGATTAGCTAGTTTAAGTTAGGGTTTATAAAATGTTATACTCCTACTTCCTTTTAACCTAACCTTTAACTTATATATATAGAGTGTTTGTGTTAACAAATATTTCTAAAGCCTTATTTGGGTTTGCCTTTATTATTATATCTACTAGGTTATCTTAACTATTAATCTATTAAATCTTAAAGAGTTCTCGCCGTTCGTAGGATTAATAAAGTGCTATAATATTAATTATAAGGCGCTTCTCCTTTATAGTACTAAGCTTAACCAAGCACTTATAAAGGGAGTATAAATTGGTATATATAATTATAGGGATAATAGGAAGTTTGAGTTAATCTATAATTATCTTTAGGGTAGTTCTAATTGCAATTACTATATTAACTCTGCTAACTATTCTATATATCTCTGACGCTAAAATACTTTGGGTAACGTGCTTGCTCTTAGTTAAGCTCTAATAGATAAGGTTGCTATAGATTATAAAGTCATTCTCTCTAGTAAACTCGTTTATAATAATGATCTTATATCCTAGCTAAGAGCTAAAATCTTTATTATTTGTGAACAATCTATTAATAAATATAAAGAGCTTAGTAGTGGGAAGATTAATAGGCACATAGTATAGGCCCTAATTAAGATAGTTTATTTGCTAGAAAAGGCGTTTATTTAAGGTAAGAACGTCGTCCTTAGTTAGTTCCTAGTATTAGGCGGCAATAGAGAGATTAAATAAAGCCTTAGGTTAATAGATAGAAGCAATATAAGCTCTATAAGCGCGTTACTCCATATATCCTTGCTTTAGAGAATTAGCGTTAATAATATTAATCTTCTTGCCTTAACCCTTCTAGCGCAGAGCAATAGAATCCTTATTTAGGGAAAGGATACATCTATTAAAGAGTAATAGTATTATTAAACTAAGCTTTTCCTTTAGCTTTGCTATAAGATTTACCTTTACTAGCTTATCTTCTTTAAGAGCTAAGAATTAGTCGTCTCCCAAGATAATTATATTATTAGTTTATATGCCGATGATTCTAAATAGAGTTCCTATAATTGTAATAAGGAAGCAGGGATTAAATATAAAAGTAGTTATTAAAAGCTTCTCTTTATGGTGCTTACTATAGGTAGCCTACTAGTAAGTTCCTACCTCTATAATCCCATATAATGGCTTAAGCACAACTATAATTGTATCTTTAGGATACTGGTGGCGAATTTACTCTAGAAGGTATGCTAATATTAAGCGCTAAAGGTGCGTCTCTAATTAGGTATAGGCTTAAGTGATATCTTATAAATAAACCGCTATTCTATTCTTTATTAAGGAGGGAGCTAGCGTAATAATAACTCGCTAACTAGCTTGTTAAATTATAAGAGACTATATAAGAATTACCTCCTTGCCGTTGTTATTATAGCCTTAGATAATAAGCCTTAATTTCTTAAATAGGGTATTAGTAGCTTTACCCTTAATTTTATTAACTATTCTTGACTTAAAGATGCGAACTCCATTAAACTTAGTAGGGTTATACTTCTTAAATTTAAAAACTTCTCTTATAATAAGACCCTTAATCTCCTACTTATCAGATGCTTAGAAAGGAGCTCCTAGAGTTATAATATAACCTTCCTTTTAAAGCTATTTTATAAGTTTGAAGTCATCCTTCTCCTTAGCTGTTATAAAGGCCATTAATAACTTAACTCTATTTTTAATAGCGGCAATGAATTGCTCTTCAAAATTAATAAAATATTAGTGATTTTATAATCCCTTTAGGCGACCTCTACTGCGTTATAGTTGTAGCGCATCTACTAATATTATATTGGGATTGTAGTCGCCTTCTAAAGTATGTTAATTATAGTTCTCCTCTAAAGCATCTTCTAGGGCATCCTACAAAGGCTTAAAACTATTATCTTTGTAGTAAGGCTTAATAACAGTTAAACGGAATTAAGTAGGTCTATAAGGCATCTAAATAGTATAAGTCTGGCCATTAATTGTAATAAGTTAATATAGGCCTAACCATCCTCCCTTTTTACGCCATACGCGTACCTTAGACTGGAGTGGCAGATTAAGCGTAGTTAAAGTATTTAGGCCATTTCTTATTCCTAGTACGTCGTTGACTTGGCGTGTGGCGTAGAGATATTATACCTCCTTTATTACCTTATAAATAGCCTCAGCTCGTTATATAATAGAGGGAGATAGTAGAGAATTATTAGTTATTTAAGGGTAGGCGCCAAAGACTAGCAATATAGGTATAAGTCCATCCGGGCTAGCAGAATTATTAATAGCTTTAACAGCTATTTATAAGGTAAGTTCTTCGCTAGCGTCCTCTAGTTTTAAAGAGATAATCTTATATATACAGCGTAATGGCGTATAATATTGCTCCACTTTTCTAACACTATTATATGCCTTAATAGGGACTTCCTTAACCTTAATTGCCATTGCCTTTATCTATTGTTAAAACTCTATAGATAAGAAGTTCTTTCCTATATTATAGACAATTTAATTAGGGGGTCCTAGGTAGACATTAATCTAGTATAACTAAAGGGTATCCTATACGTTCCTAGCTAACATATCCTTTAAGAATTATACGGCTTGGAAGGAGGTTAAGAAGTTAACAACTTAAAGTACTAGCTTGCCGCTAAGATATATAACATTAACAATAATACAGAAGTTAAAGTTATAGTTATCTTTAAGGGTGAACTTAAATCGGCCAGGGGACTTCTAGTTCATTTAGCAGTAATAGTAGTACTTTATAAGATACTTAATTGCCTTAACCTTAACTTTATAGCCTACTTACTAAAGAACCCTAAGCAATTAATAAACGGATAGGTGGCTAAAATAATAGTATAGTTGGCGTAATTCTGACTTAGTTAAGTGGCTTTAAACAACACTCTTTTCTAGTTAATAAAGGAGTAACTAGGGGTAACCCTATTTGCGCATAATAGGCACCCAATTGTCTCCCTAAATAAGTATATTCTTAAGGTTGTTAAGCCTAACGCCTAACTTATCTATATCTTTAATACAAAATAGAAACAGAGTGTTTGTAGGAATAATATAGAAAGTAATATATCCTAAGGGGGTTTGGACCCTAATTATACCAAGAAAGATTATAGTACCTTTACTAAAGTAAATTGTATGTTGGCCTGCCGTTGATTGGTTAATCTGAATAGAGCTATTAAGCTACTAAAGGGCTCAAACTTGAGGTTCTCCTACTATAGATACTCCTGCGGCTCTAGTATCCGGCATAATACTATAGAAGACGTTCGCCAAGTATCTATTATTAAAGGAAAACGTGGAGCTCTTCTTTGGCTTGTTAAAGATATCTAACTTCGTGATAAAATGGAGCATAGATTAGTTATTAAGAACAGTAACGGTTTATATACCATTTACCTCACCATACTTAGTAAAGTATTGGTTAGGAGAGTAGTCCTTAATTTCTATATCTATAAGGAGCTGTTTGACCTTATTAACCTCACCCTTAAGGTCTTCTACGCCTTCGTATTAAACTAGGAAGCTTTGGAAGTAGGCTATAGTGACTTTATAATTTCCAACGTTTCTTACACTCTAACGGAACTTATTATATGCCTCTTTTCGCTTATTAAGGGAGTGTCTAGTTAACTAGCACTTTGGCTTCTTATAAATATAGCACTTCTTCTAGCAATCACTTTAAAATGAACCTCCATAAGGACCTCCACGGTTGCCTTATAGTCGACGTTAATTATACCCTCTTCCATATTCCCTACCACAGCCACCATATATTCAATCAGTCCAGTTATAATTGTGTTAGTCGGGAATACTTATTTAGGTAGGGTTTTCGGTATAGAGCTATTAAGATTCTTATATTTGCATCGCAGTACCTATAGCAGAGCGTAGCTCAGTATATACTCCTTTAAACGTATCCGCAGGTTTATATAGCGCCAAGTTGCACTTAGGAACGCTACAGCATGCTAAGATAACCTAGTCCCTTAGGCTGTTCTTATTTTAGTAGGTTTTAGTAAGGCCATATTAGATTTTCTAGAGTTTATTAAAGAGTAGTTAAAGGCACTCTAAACAAGTCTTTGTTAGGTTAGAAGCAATAACTCTCTAAAACATAGTCTCTCGCCATTCAGACATATAAAGTTAGCGATTTTTGTTAGTCTTAAAGTGGGCTCTAGTAAGCTAAAGCATTATATTAAAGCTATAGTTTTTACCCGCAATATAGTTGTAATAGAATATTACTGCCCATCCCTTTAACATAACAGAGAAAGCGTAATAGTACTAGTGGCGTTAAATTCCAACCTTATTGCAACAGTTATAAAAGACCTATAGTTTTACTCTAAGCATATTATATAGTTCTCCTCTAAACTTCTTCTCTTTGTCCGAATATACCTTTATCAGATTCGTGACTTCTCATAGTAAAGGCTCACCAGTTGGCTAGAGTAGAGGAGGTAGAGGCAGAGTAACTCTAAGTAGGAGAGCACCTCTAGGTAGGAGAGCAGCTTTAGGTAGGGGGTTAGCGTTCTAGGGGTTTTAATATAAATTGAAGTTGCCTTCTAAAGAATATAGGTTGTTTTTAGGTTTCTATAGTTAACGTATAATCTCAGCTTCCGTCCATATTGGTTCTTCTGTACTAATAATAACGGCCTAAATATTACTAGCAATTGGGTTACTGTTCTTAGCAACATATACCCTATTCCTATAGAGGAAGTCTCGAAAATCCCAAATAATATTAACGTTGCCAAGTGCCTAGGTATCAGCAGTCCATCCCACAAAATCCTCCCTAAAATACTCCCATAGTTGTGAATCGGCGTAGCATCTATTTCGGTAGAATATAATATGGTGTAGGAGAAAGCCGTTAACTTATTTTACAGTACAAGTTATTATATCAAAGGCGAATTCGTCCTAATCTTCATCAATAAGTTTCGTGTGCTTAGCTACCCCTAGTAGTAAGGAGTCTTTCCAGTTATTTAAAGTAGGCATAGCCATGTTTTTGGAGGGAGGGAAGTGTTATTGGTGTAGGGATTGTCGTTTGGTACGCGTTCGTAATATATATTTGCGGTTATAGGGCTTAGGACCAGTTCTGGCCTTAAATCGCGAAGACTCGTAAAGCGTGTTGTTCTATATAATGGACGCAAGAATCTATAATCTTAGAAAGGCTCAGGACCAGTTCTAGCCTTTAGATCCTTAGATTTGTGGAAGAGTTCTATTTAAGGTTTAGGACCAGTTCTAACCTTAAAAGACAGCTTCCTCTAGCACGAGTAGCACTGGTATAATAGCTCGTCTCTTCTTGGTAATACCTAGCTGTTCTATAGTATAACAGTGAAGTTAACCACTAATCAGTGTTGGTTATATAAGGTAATATCACGTAGCTACGGTTCATAGATAGTATGATAATTATTAATTAATTCTTTTTAATAGGAATAAGGAAAGGGGTAAGGAACTTAAGGTTCCTCACCACGCTAGGGCCACGTCAGCACGTGACGGCAACATGCCTGGCGTGACGGCAGCTTGCCTCATTCCCGACACTATTAAATATAGTACCTCTATTGGATATAATTCCCCTTAGTATGCTAAATAAGAGCTACTGTTTTAAAAATAGGTCTGCTAGTTCTGCTACTATAATTATTATTATAATAGCAAAGTACCCTAAAAACTTTATATATCTATTAACAATTACTAAAATAGCGTTAGCAACCTTTTTAGTTTTTATTTTAGTAGGGGGTAAGCCTATTATAAAATCTATTATTAATTCTAATATAGGTCTCTGCGGAATAGGAAGCACTAATAACTTACTATATAGGTAATACCTAAATATCTATATCCTTTAGTATATATTATATCTTAATATATAGTCCTTAACCTTTTTAGACATTTTATCCTAAAAGTATTTCCTTAAATGGCCTTAAGGTTTTTATTAGCACTATAGTAACCCCTAAAAGGGTTATTATAGAAGACCTTTAGAATTTTATCTTAAACTACTTGATCCTTTAGGATATATATAGCACCCTTAAAGCGTAATAGACCCTTTTAGTCTTACTACTATAGCTTCTTAGTAACTCCGGCTAAGTTGGTCTCTACTATATATTTTTACCTCTCCCTAGCAACGAAGGCGTCCCTTTATTATACTTAAAGAAGAAGATCTAGAAAGGCTTTATATAGATTATTTACTTCTATTTTGCCCGCCACTATTATAGACCCTAGGCGTAGTATAAGACGTTTTAAACTATTAGTGCCAGCAGATTCTCCTACCGTTATATAGTATGCTATGCTATAGATAGGTATCTTACCTATCCCCTCTAAATCTGGAAACTCGTAGCTAATACGCCGTTAAGTTAAAGGTGCCGCAATACCCCTAGTATATTCTATAGAATTCTCGCTAGTTCTAAAGTACGCTAACTTTATAATATCTGCTTAGTCTATAACCTAGTCTATAACTATATCCTATAGCTCTATTATTATAGTACTTTACAGCTATATTACTGGGGCCTCCGCCCTACTACGAAATTTAGTAGTTTTAGGAAAAGAGTCTTCTTTCTTTTTAAGCAATTTTTATAATATAGAAATTATTTCCCCTATACTGTCCTAGATTCTCCTAATCTTATAATCTAAATATCTTAATAACCTATTAGCAGGATTTATTTTTCCTAGGCGGTATATTATTTTAAAATCGTACTATAATAGTGCCTCTGCCTATCTAGCTTATTAACCACTTAATACCTTGTCGGAATGTTAGTTATGTGACGTGGTTACAAGACCACGAAGCAAGGCTAGCTAATCTGACCTTAGAGCAAACCCCTATTTCTAGATAATAATAACTACCAACTTTAATACCGCATACGTACCACTATAAGTAATATTCGTGCACGTTGATAATGCGAGTATACCGACACTGATTAGTAGACGTATAGATTAGGAAATACGTAATAAGCTAGAGCTTAAGAACTGTACTAGAAATAGTACACAGATCGCCTAGCCCTGCCTACTTTATTAAAGAAAAAAGCTACATTGCCCTCAAAGCTCGAAACCACGTATTAGCTAACTGCTAACGCGTTAGATCGCCTAGAGAATTATATCTTTACTTAGAGAATACGACCTCCCTTAAGCTTAAGAGAATTTGTACTGGCCTTACAGCTAATATAATAGATCGCTAAGAGAATAGCAATCTTGCTAAGAATACTTTACAGGCCTAATGGCTGTAGAGGATATATATACCCTTACCTTAAACCTTAACCTCGAACCACAATATACACAAAGACACGACAATATAGAAATTAATTAGAAGGAGAGAATTGCCAAGTACGGCTACGGAATTAACTTAGAGACGGCTATAGATAATAATCTAACGGAGTATATGGAGACTAAGATATACCTATATATACGATCTAACCTTATAAACTATTTATTATGGACAGTATTTTAGGAAGACTTTAAGGACTTTATACTAGAGATCTTTAAATAAGTATAATCTAATACTAGAATAGGAATTCGTAAATACCTAGTTAAGAGAGGAGTATATATTGTTAAGTAAGATAAGAGATACTCCCTTAGTAAGGTGCTAACGGACGTCGCTAATAAAGAAGAGGGTTATAAATGGATAGATAAAGAAATTAGTCTAGCCCTTATTAATATTAAGCCAATAATTACTGTAGCTCTATAAGACCAACTTAATTTAACCCTAGATAAGCTTGCTATAGTTCTACTAGCATTAATATCTTTCTATAGTCCCTTACTAGCTACTCTACTAATTCTACTAGCTATTCCGACTGCTGCACTACCAGCTATCCCAACCGCTACACCACCAGCTATCCCGATTACTGCACCGTTAGCCACTCCAATTACTACCCCCACTACCTCTACTACCCCTCCCAATCCTTAATTCTCTAACTACAACTAAATCCATACCCTTATTAACCAATTGCTATAGTCAAGAGAGTAGCAACTATAGCAGCCGCAGTAACCGCAGCAGTAATATATATATATACCACCTAAACCGGCCGTGCCTAGTATAGAGTAAGGACCTAGGCAAGGACCTAGATACAGTAAGGAGGTAGCTATAATTATAAAGATCTATATAGACAACCAAAAGTACGATAGAGTTAGTAACAGCTTTAACTTTAAGTTAACTATCTTCTATAATATCTGCAAGAGATCTGGCCTACCACCAAAAGGCTACGCAGTGGCATTCCCTAGCATGCTAAAAGGGCTTACTTAGAATTACTACTATAACAGTAACCTTGAGTTAAGACCTTTTACTAAAGCCTATAACTATATGCGACAGTTCTTTAAAGGGCTAGAATACTACCGTAAGAACCTTATAGAGTGGAACAGCATAACCCTCTAAGGAGTTACGGATAAGAACCCTAATAAGTTAATCTATTAGAACTTCCAACTACTTACAGATAAACTGCTAAAGCAATGTTACAGACTATACCTAGACTTCCATATAAACCGCATTTTTATAAATAAATTAGTTACTGCTTGCCAGGGAGTGCTAGCATGCCGTATTACTGTCTTTAACCCTTTAAAAGACCCTTTTTAGTTAATTAGTAAGCTATAATCCTCTATTATTACATAGGAAAAAGAACACCCCTTATAGGCCTTAATAAGACTATCTTACTAAGCCTTTTTTACAGATTGATGCTACTATTAGAATGACTAGAGTTGAGACTAAAACACTAATTACTACGGCAGTAATCGCTCTTATAGAACTAATAGCAGACTAAAGGCTAAGTGCTACGTCTGCAAGAAGGAGAACTGCCATTCTTAAAAACATATAGAAGAGAAGCGTAGTCAGTCCAGAGACGACTATAGGAGACGCTTTATTAATATCAAGGGCCGCAATAAGGGTAACTTTAACAACCACTTTAAGTAATACGTCACTACTTGCAAAAGAGATAAAGATAAAGATTTAGACTTTAAAGCCTATATATAAGACGCTAATAACTTTGGGAGCGATACTAGAGAACCTAATAATAGTTCTGCCTATATTACTACCTTTAAAACACTTACCATAGAGGAAGAAACCTCTATAAGCGTAGAGCTAGCTAATAAGGCTTATACACACCTACTTATAGCTTTAGAACTTACTATAGAGTCTACTACAGAACCCTACACAGAGACTAACCCATTTACCTATAATACGGCCACAACTATAGCGTCACAATATACCTTAACAGTCTTTATGGGAATTATAATCAATACGGGTGCTTTATGCAAGTCTATAGCTAGCTACAGCCAATTCCAAGCCCTATAGGCTGTAGATAAGTCCGTAAGTCTTAACACGTTAATTAAGGGCCAAGTAACTATCCAATTTGGGATCGGAGCCTCTACGTCTATTAGAACTATAGACGTTAACAGCCCTATAGGTAAGATATAATTCCATATTATTAAAGCAGATACTCCTTTTCTACTTTACTTAACAGATATAGATAGACTCTATATTAAATACGATAACCTAAAGAACATTATCATCACTCGCACTAAAGAGGTGCTAGTAGTTAGATGATTTAGCCACCCGTTTCTTATATAGAGCTTCTCTTTATAGTCCTATTTAGTTAAGTCTTTTAAGGCAAACCCTTACTACTTAACTGACGTAGAGCTACAACGTCTACACCGTTGATTTGGTTACCCGTTAGTTAATAGACTGTAAAAGCTTCTCTATAAGACTGGCTATGGCTATAATACTGATAGATCTGCTATTAAAGAGCTAACTAAACTCTGCTACTACTGCTAAAAGTTTAGCAGATCTCTAAGTAGATTTCACTTTACCTTATAAGATAACGTTAATTTTAATTACAATATTATCATTAACATTATGTATATTAGCGGCTCCCCCCTACTATACGTAGTTAACAAAGCAACTTAATTTTAAGCTAGTAAATAGCTACAAGATATTAGCGCCAAGTACACTTAGAATATTCTACAAATGTGCTAAATTAACAGCTATTTAGGACTACTAGACTTAATTACTACAGATACTAAGAAGAACTTTATTAGTAAGGAGTTTAAGCACTACGCCGCTACTATAGAAGTAACTATAAAGTTAGTTCCAGTTAAATCACACAACTCTATTAGAATAGTAGAGCACTACTATAGTCCACTACAACGAGCCTACCAAATTATTACAACTAAAATCCCTAAAATTAGTAAGGAAATGGCCCTATAAATGGCTTTCAAAGCTATTAATAACACGGCTGGCCTAGAAGGCCTAGTCCCTACACTTCTAGTCTTTGGAGCCTACCCCCAAATAGTTAAATCGGACGCGCCATCACCTTCAGTTATATAGCAAGCCGCAGCTATTAAGAAAGCAATAGTGGAAATCCAAAAGCTATAAGCTAAACAACAGATCGCTAACGGTCTTAATATACAAAATAGATAATAAACTAACACTATTTACGGCCTCCCACCTAGTTCGCCTATCTTAGTCTAAAGAGAAGGCAATATTAGCCAAAGTGGTTATTAGGATAGGCTATATATGCTACTTACTATTAACGGTAAGACCTACTATATAAAGCTACTAAATAGGCCTATAACCTTCTGCTCTATAGTTATAAAACCTTACCTACTAAACCTATAAGACTTAGTTAAACCATAAGAGTCTGTTAAATTAGCTAAACTAGTACCTTTACCAGCTAAACCTTAATTATTACCTAAAGCTAAACTATAGCTACCACTAAAGCAAGGCAGAGGTCGCCCCCGCAAATACCTATTACTTATAGCTATTACAAACACAGCTATTACGGACGCTATAATAGATATAGGTGCCCTTACAGGTGATATTATAGATATGGCCGACATTGCTATCTATTTATAGGACAATAATACCGCAGATATAGCTAACACTACTATTTACTTATAGAATAATAGTAACACCTAGTTTAGCGCTTTACAGTAAAAGGAGGTTATAGGCCTACTTAAGAAAGGAGTCTTTAAGATTATTAAGCTACATAATATACTAAAGGGGGTCAGACTCTTTAATTCATGGTTTATTAACAAAATTAAGAATAAGGGAACTAATAAAGCCTTTAAGAAATTATAACTTGTTATATAGGCCTATAATAATTTAGAGAAAGAGCTAGTCCTTACTTAATTACTAATAATTTAACAAGTTAGCCAGCGGCTAATTCTCTATATCACTACTATACTACCATAGACATAACTCTATCTCCGAGACACCTTATAAGCCTATATCCAGTCCACCACGAACCTAAACCGCAAGTTCTATATACAACCACTACACAAGCTAAACAAACAATTAGGAATTAATAAGGACTCTATTCTAAAGGTTATAAAGCCACTTTACGGAGTGCCTAAAGCTAAAAACCACTAGTTTAAGACCTACTATTTACACCACGTTAATCAGCTGCAAATGGACTAATCCATATACAACTCTTGCTTACTTTATAGCAACAACCCTTTTAGAATTATCGGCCTATAGACTAATAATACGCTATCCCTTATAGATAATACCTTTATAGAGGCTAAACAAAGCAAACTATACAAGGCTAAGTTTATAGCTAAGAAGTAAGAGTAACTAACCGCTAATATACTAATTAAGTTTAATAGAGGACTTATTTAATTAACACAAGATAAAAGTATTACGCTAACGTAAAAGCGCCAGTATAAGAACCTTAGTGTGGTTAACACTACGCTAGCAGACAGCACTAGCTCTAGAGGAGTTATACATGGCCTACTTACGCTAAAGGACTAGTATATCGCTTAACGCGCCAAAGGAGCCTATATTGCCTCAGTCTATCAGCCAGAGGCTTTATTTAACTTATCCTTTACTACCCAGGTAATTAATCCTAAGGAGGTAGACGTGAAGGAGTTAAATAAGTGCCTAAGCTAGCAGATTTAGAACTTATATAGAGGTCTTAAGTTTATCAAATTGGAGGCTAAGACCCTATAGCTCTTAGTCTTTATAGACACTTCCTTTACTAATAATAAGAACCTCTCTTTATAAATTAGCCACGTTATTATACTAGCTAACGCAACTAAGAAGGCCAATATTATCTATTAGAGCTTAATTAAGTGTAAAAGAGTTACCAAAAGCGTTCTAGCTTCTAAACTCTATAGAATGGCTTATGGCTTTAATATCGCCGTCGCCATTAAGTCTATAGTAGATAAGGTCCTACAGATTAACCTCCTACTTATACTTTACACTAATTCTAAGTCGCTATATAACTATCTTATATAACTTAGAATACCCGGTCTCAAAACCGGGCCCCTACGCGCGACACGCATGGTCCGCACAATGCGCGGTCCTTATTGCTAGCCAACGACGAGCAAGAAGGAAATACACAAGCAGCCACGACCCCGAAGACGAGAGACGATACAAAGACACGAGAAACCAGTTAAAGAATACCCTAAAGAAAGAAGTAAGGAACAACTGGAGACGGTTTATAAACGAGCACACTTTTAACCCAAGCCTCCCCTACAACAAGGGCCTTTGGGCTATGGCAAAATAGGCAAAGAAAAAGGCAGGGCGCCTAGTAGAAGACCTACACCTACTACCCCTACAAAGAGTAGGGGAACTATAGGCTACTAATAACAACAATAAGAAGGCAAAGATCCTTATAAAAAGGTTCTTCCCCTAACCAGCTCCAGCAGACCTTAGCAACATTATAGGTAAAACACTAGTAACTTACCTAAGGGTTAACAGCGACATGATAATAAAGGAAATGGCCAGAATTATTAGCCGCCTTTTAAACAATATAGCACTAGGACCAGATAGGATTCTAAATAAGGCCTTAAAAACCTATAGACCACTTATAGCACCCTAGCTTACAGATGTAGCCAGGGTATGCTTTGCTATAGGCTACTATCCACGACTTAGAAGATCTATAATAACAGTTATTCTATGGAAAGAAGGTAAAGCAGATTACTTAATCCTAGGAAGCTACCGCCCTATTGCCCTAGAAAACACCCTTAGCAAGATCTTAGAAAGGTAATAGCAGACCGCATAGTAGACACGGCTAAGGAACACGCCCTACTACCATAAAGCCAAATAGGGGCAAGAAAGAACCGCTTAACGCTATTAGTACTTATACTACTCGCTACCACCATTAAATCTGCATGGGCGATGTAAAGGGACTTTATAGTATTAATACTTAGCCTAGATATTAGTAATACCTATAATAATATACCCTATAAGCGCCTCCTATACATTCTTAGGGCAAAGGGCTTCTCAGAATAGATTATATAATTTATTTAAGGGTTTATAGGCCAGAAAGAAACATTACTAATCTTTAGCAGATACCAGAGCCCCCCTATTATAGTTATAACAGGAATACCACAAGGATCACCCCTCTTACCTATACTCTTCCTTTTCTTTATAAGTAACCTACTAGACTCCTTTAAGGAAGGGGCAACCTAGGGAATAAGCTTCGTTAATAACACAAACCTAATTACATATAGGCCAACAGCCACAGAGAACTGTAGAACACTAGAGAAAGCCTATAACACCTATATAAAATAGGTAAGATGACATAAAGTCTAATTCTCACTAAAGAAATACCAGCTAATCCATTTTATAAGAAAACGCAACCAATCTATAAATCTCTAGCATGCAATTTATATTTAAGGCTTTAGGGGTTAACCAGTTTAGGGCCTAAGGGTATTAGGAGTATAGTAGACAATAAGCTCTAGTAGAGCGTATATACGGCGCAAGTAGCCCATAAGGGCTAAGTATAGTACATTACATTATCTAGGATTGTTAATTCTATATAGGGTCCATACTTCTAGAGGTTACGCCTACTATATATAGCAGTTATCCGGCCTACTATAACGTATAGATCTAGCATTTGGGCTATTAGTAAAACCAAAAAGGGCCCCTCTAAATCACTCCTTAAACTACTCCAAAAGGTCTAAATAGTATGCCTCTGGAGTATAACAGGCGGGTATAAGCAAACGGCCACAGCACTCCTTAAGAAGGAAGCCAATATCCCCCCCTATAACTATATATTAAAGCGGCTGTAATATAAAGGGCGTAAAATAAACATAACTTTAATATTACAAAGTATATTAAGACATGCTTAAATAAACTATAAAGGGACCCTAGGGTGCCTTATAGGAGAACAATCCAACAACCCTAAAGTAGGGAAGATATACTAGAGAAACAGGTAAAAAAAGTAGAAGAAGAATAGTGTAGTATTAGGGCCCAGGCCTATATAGAGGAGAAAGGAAAACGCGTAAGAGGCCAATAAAGACAATAGTAAAAAAGAGAAAGGAGCTAAAGTAGAGCATAAAAGAACGCTAGAAAACCATCAACCGCAATACAATACTGGTTAGACTAGTGCTAGAGAGGCATATAGAAGTTAAAGATATAGAGGCTAACTTAGGCAAGAATAACCCAAGCCATAGCATAGTTAACGCCATAGGGGGTAAATACTTAAGGGCTCTAAAAAGGCCTAATAAAGGCAGAAAATATAATAGCAACACTCCTAAGAATAGGAATAATAGGATTAAAAGATTGGCTCTACTAGGTAAGCGTCCTAGTAGGTAGCCTAAGATGCAAATATAGCTGGCTAAAACAGATACTAAAACACATAATACTATTATGCCCCTTACGCACCAACTAAGAAGCAATGCTCTTAGTAGCTAGCATAGAGAACTATAATATACTACTCTTAATATAAAAAGGTCTTAAGGCGGTTACCCAGTAGCTTATTAGCTAAAATGTACTAAACCAGTTCTGGGTTGCAAGGGAAATAGCAATAAAAGGTAATAGGGCGGGTATTAGGCGCCCCTTAATAACTCTATAGTAGTAGAGTAAAGTTTGCAATACTAGCACGTCCGTAGGTTTGTTACAGCAGTAGTAGTTCCCAAGGAGGTTAAAAGTAAGGTAGTAAAGCACTATAGGTAACTCATAGGCGCCTTACAGGCGCCTTATAGGCGAGTCCCAAAAGGCAGGGAGATGGATTACGGGGTTTTCTCAAATAGAGTTTTCTCCCCACATATATATAAGGAGTAGTCCGCGTGGGCCCAATAGGGATCCAAATCGGACGTTAAGCAATGAATAATAATATATAACTTAGAACTATATAAGAGAAGCGATTAATAATTAATATAATATGCCTATAATAAGCCTATAAACGTCGGTAGGTTATAAAAGTTAAATAGATTAATAGTAAAGCTAACCCTATGGACGCGATAACTAAGGGGAAGCCTTATATTACATTACAGCGACTTATTAACATAAACTAAGTCAATATATAGGCTATAGGTTAGGTGGAGCATAAGGAGTAATAGGGGGTAGTTTACAGGTCATAACAGTGCTAGGGCACGCCACCTACTATATTTTACGGACCCTAAATTTAACTAGCTAATCAGGATTTTCTATTCCTAGAATAGAAAATCGCTATTAGCTTACTTACCACTAGCGCCTTAGCAGCCCTCGTGATATATTAACTTACTACCCCTAATAATTCTTCTTCTTCTTTTCCTTAGCTTAATATCTCCGTAATATAGTATTCTACAAGCTTTGGCTTAGAGGTATTAGTATAAGCCGTAATACCAGTTATGTAATTACGGACCTATAAGAGGAGCGTGGAAACTATTGCATATATACTACAAATAGTCTAGAAATAGACTTGGCTTTAGAGTATAGATTAGCCTTCTTTTTAGAGTTGCTCTAGTGTCGGAATGTTAGTTATATAACATGGTTATAAGACCACAAAGCGAGGCTAGCTAATCTAACCTTAGAGCAAACCCCTATTTCTAGATAATAATAACTACCAACTTCAACACCGCATACGTACCACTATAAGTGATATTCGTGCACGTTGATAATACGAGTATACCGACACACCTTTATAGTTATAAAGTATTTTAGGTTATTATAGTCTATAAGGACTTTAATAGGATAATTGCTTCCTATATAATAATATCGCTAATACTTTATTACTGCGACTATCGCGAGCAGCTCCTAGTTATATGTTATATAATACTGTTTTCTAGGGGTTGTTTTTCTTAACTAAAACGCTATAGGATACCATTTTCCGTCCTTTAATTAAGATATAATTACCCCTAGGGCAAAGCCAGATATATCCGTTTTAAGGTATATATATAGCTCCTAATAAAGTGTATTAGGATTGGCGCTAATATAAATAAATCTTTTAACTAGTCTATAGCCTACTTAGCAGCTTCCCTAAATATAAAGGGTTTTATCTTCTTGCTATTTTTAGATCCTTTCAGTAGATTGGTAATTAGGAATACTATAGGAGGGTACGACCTCTCTCAGACATGAAATCACGGTATGGTCAGTCTGTTAGTCAGTTGTAATCAGCCAGTAGGAAATCAGTTAGTAAGAAAGGAAGAAAAGAGTGTATTGAAGGAAAAGTGTGTATCTATTGGTCCTGTCCGAGTTATTAAAGACTCTAGGGCTCTAGACCGATCTATATAAAATATATAAAAGGCCTAGGCTCTCCCAAAGCTATGCCTAATCTAGATGTTAAATCTAGAAGGCCAAATCACACTACTATATACCTCCCCTACCTAAGTCGTTGTCCCCTAACGACTTCTAAAACCTTATACTCTTACCTATCTTTGAAATAAAGGTGCAGTAGGTGACCGCATACGCTCCTTACCCTTGCCACGAACCCAAGATGGTGAGCAAGGAGACTCCGTTCTGGTTAAATAAGACCGCTCTCGTCTACCTGGCTGGGCAGTATAAGAGATATCAGACTAACGGCTCTTAGATAATATAGCTCTTTCGCGCCCTTCCACCTGCTTAGTTCTGTCCCACAATTTCTTAGGCAACTCTGTATAACTTTATCCTTCTGCAATAATAGGAGGCATAATACTTAGATCTACCATAATAGTTAAAGAATTGATTCCATAGTTAACGCAGTAGAAGTACAAGCGGCTATTAAAACGCTCCATCTTAGTTACATATATAAGCTGGAATATATCCTTGTAGTTCTTAACAGCCCTAAGACGGTAGAAATGTATCTATTTCCTAACTTTGTTCCTATTGCTAGTAAGAAGAAGGTCACGATCTTAAATTACTGCTAGAGAATCCCATTATCGTCTACTAAGAAGGGCGTCAGATAAGGCACTAGTAGTAGTAAACTTAACTGCAGTAGGGAAGCGGTATAGGATTACGCCGTAAAGATTAGTATGTCTAGATGGCGTGTAAGGCGGTACCTTTAAGTCTTAGTAAGCATCTGCCAGCTCTACCTAAGTTCCTCCTTCCGTAACCTTAAGGTTATTATAATTGTCTTAAATACTAACAAACCATAGCAGTATTGTTTGCTAGGTCCTAGTTAAAGGTCCTTTTACTCTATAAGGAAGGTAAGGCATAATTATGCGCACATCTTCTTTCTTATACGGCTGAGCCACCTAGTTAGTTATATACTTTTCTATATCCTCAGTAGTCTAGTCTTAATTAGAGATCTTATATATAAATCCGTTGCCCTTAGTTAATCCTTATGCTTTAAAATCTACCTACTATAATTCTAAGTAATAATGTATGCCAGGCAGAATAATTATATAGTTGTCCTTAGTTTTATTATCTAGAGAAACGCTCCCTTAAATTATATTAGCACTATATCCGCTCTCTAAGAGAGAGGGAATATTAACGTTAATATGGCGGAAAGCTGTGGAGTCTCCCTTAACTGCAAACTTTATATAGTAAGGGTAGGAGATAAGTCGCCACTAGCTATTAGGCCTGAGAGCGCAATAGAGACGGTAGTACTGAGGATCTTGTCTTATTAGCTACTGGCAAAGACTGTAGACTATTATTCTTAACTAGCTATAATTTAGCCATCTATTAATTAGACGCTGGTAATAACGGTATATACGTATTTCCTTATTAATTATTACTAAAATGCTAGAATCCCACTATTATCCAAATATATTTAAAACTACGGATCTGTTTTGCTGCTATATATCTTAGTTATCTAGTAACAGCATCCAATTAAGCAACGCCCCTCTGTTATAGGAAAACCTTAGTACTGAATTATAAATGAACTTATATGGTTTTAAGGAGTTAGATAAAACTGGAGGTCTATAAGCTTTTCTAAACTAGGAGTATATAGTAGGATCTGTCTTTATGGTACTAAGGTAATTATAAGCGTGGTATATTAAACGGAGTCTATAGTATAGTACGGCATAGTTTAGACCCTTTATTACTAAACCTATACGTCCTTCTATAGCTTGCGTATGCATCTAGTAGATCTTATATATCTCTAGGTTAGAACCAGCCGCCCTATACTAACTACGTAAGAGCTTTATAACCTTAGTTAGTTTAATTTTGGTAGTTTAGTTTAGGGACGCTTTAAGATAATCTGGCATATTATCTTTATAATTATACCCTCTTTTTAAATGGAGTATTACTATAGCATCTGCGGTCTCCTTAATATACTCCTTATTATCTCTAGGCTTAATAACGTTTTTATTAAATATTAATTCTACTCCTAGCCCTCCTACTTCCGGGTAAGCAACTATTAGCCCTCTCCTTAGATTCCTTTTTAAAGAGGATACTAGTAGCCGCGGGGGCGAGCTAATAGGCGTTCTAGCTACAAGAATACTTTTGTTTATAAAAGATAAAGGTAAGTTAACTAATATAGGTAATCCTTATTAAGACGGGCTTGGTATAATACTAACGCCTCCTCCTTAAATAGGTGTTAATGGTTAAAAGGCTAATAGATTTATTACGTTAAAATTATATTAAGAATATATTTGTAGTATAAGAGCTAAGCTCTCTTCTACTTGCCTAACTCCAATATTAGTAATCTCTAGTCCTATAGTAGTTAGTCTTCTACTTCTTGGCGGCAGGTCCTTATTTAAAATAAGGAAGCCAGTTAAGTGTCTTCCTAAACCATGCTTATTTACTACTTTATCTAATATTGCCTGTCTTAACATCTTAGGCGCAAGCGCAAAATCAGTTGGCTATAGTTAAGTAGTGTTCTTAATGCCGCGTTCTGGATAATTAAGCCTCTTAACTAGGGCCTTATTAACTCGCGCCGTTACTTTATAAAGTAGGTGGATGGTAAGCTTTCGGACGGTAGAAAGGAAGTGGTAGGAGACTACGTGTTTAAGCGGTCCGTTAAGAACACCTTATCCCTAGGCTTTTTGGATGGTTTCTCTAGCCTTATTACACTAATTTCTTTAATCCTTTGCCATCTTACTAATATTAGAGATGTCTTTAAAGATTAATAAGAACGCGTCCCTTCCTAGAGATGCTTGTAGCCCATTATCCTAGTTAACGAAATTAACTACTACACTAGCAGCATCTGCGTAGTTCTCTCTCGAGAGCAGAATCTTATTACAGATTTGGATAAGCATAGCCCGACGCCAATTAACTGCAAAACCTCTGACTTCTGTAAGAACGTTACTAATCTATCGCTTAGCTCCTTTATATAGTACTAGCGGTCTGCTTAATAAAGACATGACAAGTATGCTATTGTGTTAAACGGACAATAAAGGATCTGAACTCTGTCTATTAAAGAGGGCTCTTAAAGCTCTTTATATACATAAAATAGGTAGCAAATACAATGACGACGTAGTCGTTATTAGTCAGAATTGGTAATGGAAACAGGTATTGAGACCTTTGATGAGACATTCGATGAGACATACAAGGTAAGTAGCGGGGTATTAAGACATAGGGTTCTAGACTTGAAGACAGTAGTAAGATAGTAGTAAGGAAATCCAATCCAGTTTAATACACCCCCCTAGCTGATCGACCAGTCGGTAATCAGCTGAATATATAATATACCTAAATAGGAAATATCCATGGTATTAAACTAATAAGTAAGGAGATAATGCAAGTAAGCCAAACAGTTTGTAAAGCGCCAATCGATCTTATTAATATAGGAATTCTAGGTAAGCTAAAGCTTCTATTAAGGTCTAGTAATCTAGTACTTCTTTATTAACTCTTCCTTAAATAGCTAAAGCTTTAGTACATTTTCTCTGCGGCAAATTATCACAATATTGTCGATATAGACGCGGTGGACCTCACGCGTCTAGTCTTTAGGAGCTACTTCTGGACGCGTTATTCTTCATATTAACGGCCCAGAAGGCCCTACTGGGGTCTTATTTGGGGTAGGAGGCTTTAGGATCTATTCTGGGGTAAGATCTGGAGTAAGAAGCTCTGGTAAGACGTCGTCCTTTAAGGCTTGTAGGCTAATAACGTTATCGTCTTAAGCACTAAGCTCCTCTTAATCAGTTACTTAATCTTAATTTCTATTAAAATCCACCTGTCAACTTCTACCAATATCCTCTTTAATTTTATCTACTATCTTATTAAGCTTATCTAAGCTCTCCTAAAGTCCTTCTTAATTAGGAATAGGGTTTAATAAGGTCTTACTTAAGGTCCTCGGTCGCGGTTTATAATACTTAAACGTTAATTAATTATAATGGCTCTCGCAATAGGCAAATATCTTATAGTTATTCTTGTCTAGTAAGTTCCTTCTATTATCCCACCATACATTCTTATTATTAAACTTCTTTAAGCAGGCCAAATTCGTATAGAAATCTGGTATATATACTACCTTAGCTAGTAAAATCTCCTTAGGACCCAATAGCGTCTAGATTGTAATCGCTGCTATTCCTATACCCTTAATCAAAACTACGTCCGTTCTAGCATATATAACATCCTTACTTGGCCAAAGCTCGTTAATAAACCTTAATCGATTGTTAATAATATATATACTAGTTGCATTATTAAGGACCATACTATTGCGTAGTAGGTAATTAGTTCCTGCATTTTAGGCGTCTACTTGCTGTACAGCAAATATACTTTCTGGTTCCTTTTTAACTTCCTTTTCTAAAGCCTACTTCCTTAGCTTCTCTATTTTTAACTTAATCCAATCTAGGGCGCTAGCAATCCTTTCCTTAACCTTCTTAGCTATGGCTTTATTTAGTTTCCAATCCTTTAGTTAAGCTAATTTGTTAATATAAAGACAATTTTAGAACTAGTAAACGTCTCTACAGTAGTACGTTGGGGTATCTTTCTTCTATGCCGTTAAGGTAGGGGTAGTAGGAGCTTTAGGAGCTTTGTCCTTTAAATCTTTGGTAATTAATTTACCCTTAAAGCTTACTACATTAGCACTGTGCTAATCTCTGTCCTAAACAGCTTCCAGTCGTTAATAATTCCAGTATATTTTAACCAGTTAATATATGGATATCACATGGTCTTTAGCCCAGTTATATTTATTAAATTTAACCCTCTACGTTAAAGCCCAATTTGGTAATACTCGCTCTACAGCTATTAAAAAGTCTCTAATTGCTTGATCGCCATACACGTCTAGCAGTTTGATCTTTTTACAATCATTATATGTCTTCTCCCAATCCTATAGCCAGACCTCAATATTCTGGTTCTTTGGGCCCTTCTTAACCGTAGCGTACTGCGTAGATAAGTAGAGCTGACGTGCACTATCTGTAGGGGCAACTCTCCCCTTAAGAGCCACTTGGGTGTCGTATACTAAGTCGATACCTAGTATATAGGAGTTGATATTTCTGGCCACTACACTAGTAATGTAGCTTTGTAGAGAGGTTAAAGCTGCCTTCTACTTCTTATATTCCTTCTCTACTAATCTATGCCTTTCGCAGAGGATCCGGAGCTCGTCCTTCTCGTCCTTAGAAAGAGCCGCATATAACGTTCCTGGCTTTACATCTGAAGACCTAGAAAATACTAGTTCAACCAGTTAAGGTAACTGATCCTATTTGGTTAAGGGATTAACATATTTCCATATGTCTCCTATCCTGGCTTAAAGCCAGATAAGGTTAATCCATTCGTCCCAATCAGCTTAGCTTAATAATATTACCGTTAAGGTAATAGCTTAGATAAACGGTTGAGAATTTATATTAAAGGTGCTTGCATAGACAAATAAAGGATTTAATAATAAACAACAACTTAATAAGGGGTATGCTTAATTAAATTAATTAGCAGGGGCAATATGGCAAGCAACCCGGGTTTATAACTTTTGAACGGATAATAAAGGATCTGAACTCTGTCTATTAAAGAGGGCTCTTAAAGCTCTTTATATACATAAAATAGGTAGTAAATACAATGACGACGTAGTCGTCATTTAGTCAGAATTGATAATGGAAATAGGTATTAAGACCTTCGATAAGACATTCAATGAGACATACGAGGTAAGTAGCAGGGTATTAAGACATAGGGTTCTAGACTTGAAGACAGTAGTAAGATGGTAGTAAGGAAATCCAATCTAGTTCGACATATTGTTAATTCTGCTTAGTCTATTCTTTGGTTAATCATGACTGTCTTTAAGGTCTATTAAGGGCGAAAAGGTAAAGTTCTTAATAGGGTTTCCTAATCTAAATGGTCTACTAAATCTGGTAGTGGTGTGGGGTTCTGCCGGCTCTAATTGCTAAATAGACTAATTATAATTTTCTATCCCTAGGATGGAAAATTGCTATTAGCTTGGTAAAGGCGGTAAGCGGAACTAACATCTTTGCAGTAAACGAACCTAGATGGCTGTGCGCAAATATCCTTCTGCCTTTACCTCACTGTTAACACACAACAGATTTCTGTAACCAAAAAGGCAAATAAGAAAGAGTAATAGAAAGAGCTTTAGGAAATATAGCAAATAAACAGATTGCACGGCTGTTATCTACGTCCCCTCCCCCACCTTAGAACTTAACTGTCTCCTAGTTAAACGTTTTATACTTAGTTCTGTTAAACAATCCTTCTAGAATACGCACTTCTTAAACTACACGGCGTTGCGATACTAGTGGATTTTGCATAACATCTTCCTTAGGCTCTAGCTCTGCTGTCATCTCTTTAGCATAGTTCCGCCTAACTGGTTAAGCCGGTTCTCTTAACGGACTTTAGATACCTGTTATTAATAGAACTTCTTTAATCTATTCCCTAGAGTTTAGTTGCGGAATGGCGTGCTATTAAGATCCTTAATTAAGTACTATCCCTTATGCGGGTAACTCTTATATACACAGAACGGTCCTAGCTATTTTAGATCTAACTTATAACTACTGGAATAATCTTGCTTAAGCTACGTTTTATAGAGCATAACTATATCTCTAACCTGAAATCTGTCCTAGCAAATGCGATGGGTGTTATTAAAATACTCTTTATTTGCTGCTCTTAGCCGTCTTATACGCGTGATAGCCTCTCGCACATCTACGTCTCTTTGGTTAAACTGCTTTACACAAAGCGCCAGTAGCTCTATAGTGGTCTGGACCATTTCCCAAGGCAGCGTCTGCTAGGTGGGTATATAGAGTTTAATAAGAAGGACATGCTCATATCTGCATATAACTCTTACTAGTGTTATTCCCATAGACCGCTTAATAGTTGTCCTATCTGCCCATAAGATGGTATAAAGATTGTCTAGCTAGAAGCCGTCTATCTTCGCCAAAGCGTCTATTATAGGTTTATGGCCCCGCTCTATTAAGCCTTGCCCCTATAGGTAATATACGGAAGCTATAACCCTTTTAATGTTGTAGAGCTCTATAAGCGCAGCGGTAATATTAGCATTCTCTCCTCCACTATCTATAGAGAGCTGTCCAAATACTCCCTATTAGTAGATAACATCTTTATAGAGGAACTTTGCTATGCTCTTCGCATCCTTCTTTTAAAGGGCCCGAGCTTCTACCTATCTAGATGTATACTCTTAAGTAATAGCCAGGTACCGGAATCCGAGACGGTTTGGTGGCATAAATATAATATCTACTATTACTTGTTGCTATAAGGTAGACTCCCATATAGGGTGCATTACTTCTTCTTCCTATCCTAGCTGTTGTTCTTAGTACTATAGGTACAACTTAACATACTATAATATCTAATTCTATAGTCCTGGCCACTAATATTAATTTAAGACCCTCTGGTACATTCCCTCTTATCTATAATATCCACTCTAGTCGTAAAGGCTCTTAATAATTTCTTACTAAGTAGTCTTATTATTAACTACCCTCTATATTAGTATGTTCTTAGACTATTAGCAGAAGAGCTGTTAATTACGCACTAGAAACTTTAGTATATGCCATTTAAACCTTTTAAATTCCTTAGTATTTATTTCTTCTAGATATTGTAAGGTTATTAGCTATTTTACAATCTTCTAAGATTCCTCTAAATATAAGTTGTCTAGTGGCAGATCTGCTTCTAATTTAAGAGGGCTAGCTATGTATTCTAAGGCACTTAGCTTATAGTTAATAAACTTTTTAATATCCTTAGTTAGCTTATTAGGTTGTTTACTATTAGGCAGTCGTTACAAAAGTCCATTAGCTAGGCTATTCTTCTTCCCTAGCACGTGTCTAATATTAAAGTCCTATAGCTAAATCTATGCTAGCCATCTTATTATCAAGGCTCTAGGTAAATTAGTGGTGGCATAAATTTGCGTCTGTCTCTACTATAAAGCGAACGCCGTATAAGTACATGTGATACTTCTTTAATGCATATAGCAACGCCTAATATTTAAGCTTTCCTAAGTTATATTTCTGTTCTGCTTAAGACCAGATGCCGCTCTTATATTAACACGGGTAATAATAACCTTACACGTCTAGTTATATAAGGCCGTACCCCCATCCATTCTTACATCCGTTAACGGCGAGAATAATTAGCCCTGCCCCCTTACTATAATCTAGTTAAACTAGTATAGGCGCGGTAGTAATTATATGCTTTAGAGTCTTTATAGCGGCAATCTACTCTATACCCTATATAAACGGAACGTTTACTTATAGCAGTTGGAAGATTGGCTCTGCCTTAATTGCAAAGTCTTCTACCTATATTTAGTAATATACAACGACCCCTAGGAAAGCTTGGGCGGACGTAACGTCTTTATAGTCTCTCTAGTAAATAATCTTTATAACTTTTAACTCTTCTAGATATTATCCTTTTCTATTATAGTGGTAACTAACCACTATAATTTTATTCTTATAGAATTGAGACTTTGTACCTAAGATTATATACCTAGCTTATTCTAAATCTGCAAGCACTCCGTCTAGCTATATAATGTATTCCAGAATATATCTATACACGCCTAGAAGACTCTCCTCTCTATTATATACTGTCTATAGACCTTTTACTATAATGTTATCCAGAAATAGCAGGGCATGGTATGGGATATGTTGTTCTAGGATCTTGGTAATTGTCCTTATAAACTAGGCTACTAAATTTATGCCTTCTATAGGTACTATTATTTATTATAAAAGTCCTAGAGGTATTATAAAAGCTATTAAGTTCCTACTTTTGATATTAAGCTCTAATTAGTTATAGCTAGAGAAGAAGTCTACTGGAGATATAACCTTATACCCCGTAAACTCCTTAGAAAACTCATTAGCATGTAGTAGTAGATTTGCATCCCTAATAGTTACTTAGTTAATATTTATTACCGTATTTATTAGTTAGTACTTCCTATATTCCTTCTTACTTATAAAAAACCATGGATTCCTATATAGGCTTTTGCAATACTCCAGAGTCCCTTAAGCTAGTTATTTTTATAATATACTTATTACTTCTCCTTATAGGGCCCTTGGTATAGGAAAGTTTAGTACTTATTATACTTTATACAGTATAGTCTTAATCTTTAGTAGTGGAGTTACGTCCCTACTAATGCGGCCTATCTTAAAGAATTCCCATGCTAAAGCCTCTTCTTGGTTAAATAATATAGCCTTAAGAATCTCTTGTTCTCTTAGCTAAATGTCTCCTATAATTATATACTCTAATTATTCTGGCTTTAGTTATACACCGCGGGCTAGCTTGGTATATTATGGTTTAAGGAAATAGTTGTATAGACTAAGAGGCAACTCCTAGATGGACGCCTTTTGTTAACGCAAGGCCACCTCTTGCCATTCTACTATACCTCCCATAACTATTCTATCTGGTACTAACGAATTAACCAGGTGGACTTTATCTGCCTTTTGTTTATACACAGTTGCTATATTTATAGCGTTTTGTTAGGCTTTGCTCTAGTAGCCTTCTGTTTATATTATAAACAGATCCATTATCTTTAATATTTAATATATAAGGGACCTAGCCTTTACCTTAAATACTAGCTTCCAATTCTTTTTTAAGTGTTTCTTTAGGACTTCCCTTAATGCTTTACTATTAAGCTTTCTCTATCTAATGTTTTATTCTTCTTCCTACTAATAGCTCTACCTAGCGGATACCTAAAACGGTAAGCGTCCGTGTTAGAGCCGTACCTCTTTTCCCTGCTCCTCGATCTTAACGTCCTCCTTATCCTAATGCGCTGGGTTATAAGTAACCCCGGATATAATCCTAGCGGTTACACCAGTTATACATTTCCTAAACTGTTATCTATATTAATACCTTTATCTGGTTTAAAGAATATTACATCTTTATAGGATGTTAAGAATCTTATTTTAACTCTACTATCTTCTAATTAAATAATATAAGATACCTAACCTGTTATGGTTCGTTTTATTACCAGTCTAGCCCTTACTAACTATAGTTTACTAAATATCACCTTATATAACATTTCCCCTATAGTAACAAATATTATAGATATTAAGACGTTACCTATTACTATAGGGACCGCATATACCAATCTAATAAACTCAGACTAAGTCCTATTAGCAGACGTTAGACGTGCACCCTATAGTTATAGGGGTAGGCTTAATATTAGTAAACCATGTCGTAGAGCCACGCTTTCCTTAATAAGGTTAAGCTCCGCTCTAGAGTTAATTAAGCACTTAGCCCTTCCGTCTCATATCTGCGCTTCTACCTTTAGGCACCATCTTTAAAACTAGATAAATTCTGCTTCTTGTTTAATCTAATCCACCTTAGCAGTTATTAAGCCGGCTTAATTAATATGGAATATTAGGTGTGCTAACAATACAGATGCCTTAATGTCTTTCTGCTTCTATTAGTAAGGCTCCGTAAAAGGTAGCGAGAGAGGCTTAAAGAATAGCCTTGTGACCTTAGGCATATATACAAGGCAGTCACTAATAGTAACTTTAATGGTTTTTAACAAGATCTTATCCGCCATTACTATTAGACTTAGAACATTTTCCTTTAGTATATCTATTATCCTAACTAGCTTTAGTTATAGTGCTTTGGCTATTATTATTACATCCACTATCTACTCCATCTGTCTTAGCTGTTTAGTATAGTCTATTTTATTTATGACGGTGCTAGAGCGCGTCACCTACTATATTCTGCTACCTAGTAGACTGTCTAATACTATCTAATACTATCTGATACTGTCTGATACTGTCTGGTACTATCTAGTACTGTTTCTTACTGTTAGCTTGCCTACTATTAGCTCGTCTACTACTAGCGCCTTGGCGGCTCGCGTTACCTATTTGTTTATACAAGCCCTTACGGCCACCTTTCCTTCTTCTTAGCTTAGTGTCTTCATTAAATAGCAATCTACAAGCTTTGGTTTAGAGGCATTTGTGTAAGCTATTACATTACACTAAACTCTCCCTATACTGCCTAGGAAGGCCTTAATAATATCCCACCCTAAAAAAAGACCTTCGTCTACAATAACGCGTTAACGCGTTATACTTAGACCTAAAGAAAAAATTACCACCACGCCTAGGAAGGCCCTGACAATATCCCACTTTTAGAGGCCAGACTGTACTTAACCTACACCCTCTAAAAGAACCCCAGAATTAAACCTAAATTACACAATTCTAACAATCCTTAGGAGGCCAACGATGGCACCTAAAGCAAGCTTATCTAAAAGACCTACCTCTACTTAAGAGGAACACGAGATCTAGTTAGGATCAGAAATTAAAGACAATAACAATATTACAAATATACACGAGCAGATTCGTGCCCTTGCAGCCAATTAGAAGGTCGATTGTCTTCAAGCCTAAAGTATATAAGAGACTCTAAAGGAGATCCTAGAAAACCTTACTGCCTTATAAAATAGCCTAGCCTCCCCTTTACGAAGCCTTAGTTAACCCATTCGCTTAACTAAATATAATATACCAGAGAGTACGGAAACAATAACAAAATAATTAAAGTCCGTCAAGCTCCCTAGCCCTCAACCGCTATCTAACGGGATAGACCCTACCTTTAAGAATTGGAGGATCTAAGTATAAGGAAAGCTCCGCGTTAACTACAACCATTTTACCTCTAAAGAAGCCAAAATGCTCTACCTCTTCGGTCGAACTATTAGGGATGCCCAGCGACACCTCTAGGCCAAGTTTAAGGACGAGTTACCTGTTTAGTTTACATTTATCAATAAGATAATACAGCATCTGGCTGCTATCTATATTAATCCGAATAAAGCACGGGATGCCTGTTATAACTATAACCGCCTAATAATAAAACCAAACTAATCCTTTACCAAGTTCCAGACCTAATTCTTACACCTAGCAGGCGAAGGCTAGGTTCCCCTTAAGAATTATTGTTTAGACCTATATAACAAGCTAACAGTCTAACTATAAGAGAAGATTGCGGTAGCCTTAGATAACCTATTAACCTACCAAAGACTTGCAACCTAATATTTGTTGCTAGATTTAGAACTAAAATAAATTAATGCTTGTTTTAATTGACTAAAGAGGTCCTATAATGACCGGAACCTATCCACCATACTAATAGGAGCTGGCGTTAGAAGACAAACCACAACTACCCTTATACCAAAAGCGGTTATAACTACCTACCCGCGAGCCTTGTCCGAATTGCTATATACCACGCCTTTAGCCAATGCTTGTTATAACACCCTAATTAACCCTGCCACAGTCACGTGCTTTAATTATAGAAAGGATAGTTACTTTACCTTATCCTACCCAGAGCTAAAGGATATGGGTAATATTAAGGAGATAAAGGAAGAAGAAATATCTAATAAGTTAAAAAAAGAAGAACCCTAGGGAAAAACTCCCCCCTAGGGTACCCTATTAATTTTAAGGAGATTAATCTAAGTTAGCTAATAGGTGGAAAACACTTTATAGTTCTATGTATAGTATCTTAAAATGGATATAGAGTTAATATAACTGCCTTTATTAACACTAGAGCAAATAGCTTTGCCTTTATAAACACTACTTATATAAATAACGTTACTAAGTTCTTAAATATAAATACTACCCAACTAGAGAAGCCTGTTTAAGTAAAAGGCTACAACGGCTAAGCCGGTAAGCCAGTTACCCATGTCTTAAAGCTATATATCGCTATTAATAGACGGCGCTAATTTGGTATCCCCTTTTATATCCTAGACCTAGGGTCCCACAGTATAATCCTTAGCTAGAAATAGATGTCCTACTTTAATATTTAGTTAAACATTTAACAAAGATAGTTTATCTGGCCAGAGAATAGACCGAAACTGCCTTCCTTTATTAGAGAAATTTGGACTAACCGCAAGATACTAGTTATAGGGGTTAACCCTATCTATTAGCAGAATGTTAGAGACCGCGACCTAGCCTTTACCTAAGAAGATACCCGCCGTGAGGCCGGTAGGAACTCTGTACTAATAAAAATACTCTCCCAAAGCAATGCGTTTAAAGAGGACTCTACGTATAAAAGCGGGATAGAAAGCGGCATAGACGACGTCTAAATCACGCAGATCCAACCAGTATAGAAAAGAACATACTAATAGGGCATAAGGGATAGCCTCTAAAAGATGCAATAGGAGCTAAAGGGAGTAATAACAACGCTAATACCCTAGAACCCCCTAAAGCCACATACGCCCCTATTATCTTATAACCCCCCTATAGTAGACATCGCCGTAATTAGCGTAATAGCGTTCCACTTTAATATATACCAAAAGGACAATAAGGTCTTTACAACAAGCCTATATAAGATTAACCAAATTATTAATAATAGGGAGGAAAAGCCAGCTAAGAAAATTAATAAGGAACTAGTTAAACATCTCCTTTCTACTATTTATATAAAGTACAAGGACGCATTCTTAAAGGCAGCTTTAGACAAGTTACCCCCTTACAGGATATATAATTATAAGATTTAATTAGAAGCTAATAACTTACTAGGCTATAGCCCCCTTTACTAATAATTAATAGATAAGCTAAAAGCAACAAAGCAGTACTTAATTAATAACCTTAATAAAGGGTTTATTAAGCCAAGTTAAGCTCCTTTTACTTCCCCTATCTTATTTGTAAAAAAGCCTAATAGAGGCCTTTATTTTTGTATCAACTATTAGAAGCTAAATGCTATTACTTAAAAGAATTAGTATCCTATTTCTTTAATTAACAAGACCCTCGCACGCCTAAGCTAGGTAAAGATCTTTACTAAACTTAATATCTGTCAAGCTTTCTACCAAATTAGGATAGACCCTGCATTTAAAGATTTAACAACGTTCTATACCCATTATAGTTCCTATAAATGCAAGGTTCTTCCTTTTGGACTAATAAACGGACCGGCTATATACCAAAAGTATATAAATGACGTTCTTTTTAATTACCTTAATGTCACAGTACGTGCAGAGGGTCAACGAGGTAACTGTGACTGTGTATTATTGACAAACGATGTCGTGTGAGGATCTATGTATAGGAGACGAGGCAGGTATATATACGTATTGCTTAGGGGTCAGGTCCGTGCTTATGCATACGCGTAGCCATAACAACGCGTCAGGTTAGTACTGTGATAGTACATCCCCCTTTCTAAGGCGAGCTCCTGTAAGCCAAGTAACGGCAGTAAAAATACAGAAGTAAAAAAAAAAAATAGATATATATATCCTTGTCCTTTCAGTCCTTACAGTCCTTGTCCTTCTAGTCCTTAAAGGTCCTCGTCCTTACAGTCCTTAGACCCTCCTACCTATATCCCTACTATATCGCTCTCCGCTAGCACTCGTCTCAAGTGCTAAATACAATGTAAAGCTAAGGCAAAGAAGCGAAACTAATATGGAAAACGGAGGAGATGAAGAAAAAAAATATAACCGCGGGGCGTATTACGGATATTAACTCTTAAATGGCTTGGGGTTGCGGAGATTGAGGTTAAGGTATAGACTTAAAAGGCTTGAAGTACGGAGATTGAGGTTAAGACGTAGATTCTTATTGCGGTGAACTTGAGGTAGTATAGATCTTTAACTAAGATATAAGGCGAGGGTAGACTAAGATGGAGATATGGAGGGAAGAGATCGGTAACCTATAGTCTTACACTGTAATCAAGACACGAGGAATGTAGCCCGCAGGGTACACTCCCTGTAGCCAGCCTAGGAAACTTGGGATATAAAGCAGAAGCATAGCTAGAAACGGAGAACTCTAGGGCCTATTATATAAGACGGAGAGACCGGTAACCTATAGGCTTATACTATAATTAGGACATAAGGAATATAGCCTATAGGGTAAACTCCCTGCAGCCAGCCTAAGAACTCGGGACGTAAAGTAGTAGCATAGCTAGAAACAGACTCGGAGACAGAGACAGAGATAAAGACGGAGAATATTAGCTCAAATTAATTTAACGTGCAGAGATTTTACTGGGTTAGCATTGTTGTAAAGTGCGAGGATAAGAATCCCGCCTAGGGTAGGGTTGTAGCTTTGGAAACGAAGCTTTAGAACGGAGGTGGAAACAAGCCCTACCAGGGGCGTAAGAGATGACACGACATACTGTCACAGTACGTGCAGAGGGTTAACGAGGTAACTGTGACTGTGTATTATTAACAAACGATGTTGTGTGAGGATCTATGTACAGGAGACGAGGCAGGTATATATACGTGTTGCTTAGGGGTCAGGTCCGTGCTCATGCATACGCGTAGCCATAACAACGCGTTAGGTCAGTGCCGTGACACTTAACAAATTCTGTATGGCATACCTAGACGACATTCTTATATACTTAGACGATGAACTTAAGCACTAAGTTTAAGTTTATGTTAAGAAGGTCCTAGAAAGATTATGGAATATAGGCTTACAAGCCGATATCAAGAAATATAAATCTGGGGTAAAACGTACAAAGTACCTCAGGTTTATAGTGAGTATGGATAGGATCGAAGTCAACCCTAAAAAGGTCAACGTAATCCGCAACTAGAAACCCCCTCGTACTATAAAGGGGATCCAGTCCTTCCTTAGTTTTTATAATTTCTATTACCAATTTATCCGCGACTACGGGGTCGTGGCAAAGCCTCTTATACAACTTACCCGGAAAGACACGCTTTTTGTCTTTAGTAATAACTATATGGAAGCCTTTAGAGAGTTAAAAGATCAGCTTATCTCTTCTTAAATCCTTCGTCACTATAACCTAGACCTTAAATTAATACTAGAGACGGACGCTTCTAACGGAGTTATAGCGGGAATCCTATTACAGTTATATCCAGACAGCAAATAGTACCCTATTGCTTTCTTCTTAAAAACAATGGACCCAGCTGAGTGTAACTACAAAGTATATAATAAAGAAATGCTAGCTATTATCCAATTACTGTCCTAATGGCGCGTAGAGCTAGAGGGCACGAACTCCTAGATTAAGATATATACGGATTATAAAGCCCTAGAGTACTTTATAACTATAAAGCAGCTTACTAAATAATAAGCCCATTAGGCTAAAATACTCTCCTAATTCTTCTTTATAATTATATATCGTTCTGGTAAGTAAAACTCTAAGGCTAATATATTAACCTAAAGGGAACAAGATGTAGGACCTTAGGATAAGCTAAAGGCCTAATACCGGACGCGCGCCCTCCTCTACCCTAAATAGCTTAACCTGTAGATCCTTAAGGAGCTAGACTCTAAACGGAATAACTTAGCACCTATAAAAGGAGAAGTCTTGGACAAACTAATAGGGCTAATTAATTATATCCTAACTGTAAACCGTATAGCTAACTCTCTAAAGGCCCTCCGCGACTAAGCTATAAAAGGTAACCCTAATTTGGAAATAGAAGAAGGACTGCTCTTATACTAAGAACGGCTTATAGTTCCGGACATTAACAACCTATAGACGGAGCTAATCCGTAAAGCCCACTATTAGGTCTCTACGGCACACCTTAGTTAAGATAAGACCCACCAACTGCTGGCACTCTATTACTACTAGCGAGGACTTCTATCTAATATAGCACGATTTGTTAGAAACTGCTACGCCTATAGACGCGCAGATGCCCCTAGGGATCGAACTCCTGGGTAGCTATAACCGCTGCCAGTTCCAGAACGCCCTTGGTAATATATTATAATAGACTTTAAGTTATTTCCAAAGGACGCCCACGGCCACAATACGGCCTTTATAGTAATTAACCGATTATGTAAGTAATCTATCTCCCTCCTATATTTTAAGACTATAACTGTAAAGGATATAGCTCGCCTCTATATTAGCAATATCTATTGATTCTACGGTGCCCCTAAATTAATTAGCTCTAACCATGGTCCCTAGTTTATATTAGATTTCTAGAATAAATTCTGCTATATCCTTAGGATTAAGATTAAGCTCTCTACTATATTTTATCCCCAGACTAATGGTTAAACTGAGATTATAAACTAGTACCTTAACTAGCGACTACGTCCCTTTGTAGACTACTATTAGGATAACTAGTTAGAATTACTGCCTATAATAAACTACGCACAGCTTACACTCCCCTATAACAGTATAGGGATGTCCCTATTTAAACTGGTCTATGGGTATGCACCACAAACGTCCTTTAATTGGGATAGGCCTACCAAACCTACTACAGCCCGCGAACGCCTTAGCTATAAAGAGGCCCGGGTATTTACTAAAAGAATATACGGAGCCTAGGAGACTGCTTAAACAATTATAAAAAAGGCGCAAGAGAAGAAGGAATTTAATATAAACTATTATTATTATAAGGTGGACTTCCAAGTAGGAGATAAAGTATAGGTGTTAATAAAGAACTAAAAAACCTAGAGGCTGAGCCATAAGCTAGACTACCAAATAGCCGGCCCATATAAGACTCTTTAAAAGGTAGGACACTCTTTTAAGGTTAAGCTACTAGAATTAATAAAGATCCACCCCATCTCCTCTCCGGACCGGCTATAAAAGGATGCGGATAATCCACTACCTAGATAGTATAACGACCCCCCACCACTAATCTAGATTGTAGAGGACGAAGAATAGGAAGTTAAAGAAATCCTAGCAGTAAAAAAGGTCCATAATATCTTAAAATACCGCGTAAGCTAGGTAGGCTATAATAACAACCTAGAGTGGTACCCCGCATCTAATTTTAAGTACTCCCCCTATAAGTTACGGGATTTCCACCTAGCCTACCCCAACCTCCCTAGACCACCACGTAAATTAGACAGCTGGATTAAATGCTAGAAAGAAGGGTTAAATAATTACGACAATTTGGACGATAATAGGGAGCTTGGACAACGCCTAAGGGCAGGCTTTTTTAGGGGGGGGGGGTGATGTGACGGTACTAGAGCGCGTTACCTGCTATATTTTGCCACCTAGTAGACTGTCTAATACTATCTGATACTGTTTAGTACTGTCTAGTACTGTTTCTTACTATTAGCTCGCCTACTATTGGCTCGTCTACTACTAGCGCCTTGGCGGCTCGCGTTACCTATTTGTTTACATAAGCCCTCACGGCCACCTTTCCTTCTCCTTAGCTTAGTGTCTTCATTAAATAGCAATCCACAAGCTTTGGTTCAGAGGCATTTGTGTAAGCCATCACATTATTAATCTTATTATTGCTTAACAGTGGTTAAGGAGCCTACTATTAGGGCCATAGGGCGATTTGGACATGTCCTCCTGGTTATATATTTTGAACTACTGCTAGTTACTAACTAGATGGTTTTAGAGGCGGCTTTATTACTCTTACTTCCCCTTATAGTCTCCTAAGATTATATAACTATGGCATAGGCTATAACTAGGTTGCAGCTCCTACTAAATTAACGTATATTAACTCTACTTAGTATATATCCTCCCAGGACTCGCCAAGTTCCTCCTTACTTTTAGCGTTGCTTCTATCTACATACTCTACTAAAGCTGCCTTTAGTTAGATACCTATCCCTAGAGTATTAGGATTAATATTCACGTTCTGCCTTAGCCAGTCTTTAAGGAACTAAATCTAATTATTACTCGGCAAATATAGAATTATATTTCCTAGATGCTTATATATTCTAGAGCAGATTTGGTTATTCTTATTTATATACACAAAACCACAATAAACCAATTCCTAGAGCTGTGGACACTAATTAATAAAATAGTGGGAACCCCCGCATCCATAACACGTCTAAGCTTATATTAGGTATGCGCTAAAGTTTCCTAGACCCGGCTTATATTGTTCTTATAGCGCTCCCTTATAGGGCGGCTATGGTCTATTATTTAGCGCCAGTCTTAGGCCCATTTCTTAATACACTAACGCCCTATTTAGGAGCTATGTATACTATATTAGATCTTAGCAAATCCTGTCTAGGAATAGCATTAAAGATATAACGCCCACTAATTTAACTGTCCTAAGATTAAGCTTCCAGAGCTAATTAGTAGGTTTCTCCAGTTTAGGATCTGCTTCTTAAGTCATTTAATAGGTGCTTGCCAACTTACTTGGCTAGGAAACTATAGGTGGTCAAAGAGCAGTATCTTTTTGGTTAGTTATAGCTGGTTGCTAATTATGGAATTGTCTAACTAGCTAACAAAGGCCTTGCTCCTTAGGATTTATTATTAATAACCAATCTACGCCCTTATGTAAATTAAGCCTATCTTCTATAGCTCTCTTTATCAGATAGAAGTTAAAGAATTCTTATCTATCCGGGTTGGCTCCTGTTTTAGTTATAGTATGCCTTTAATACTTAAATGGGAGTCCCCTTGTGAACCAGTACCCTTATTTATAGTTTTCCAAATTACTAGCCTTAGTAACCTTTTAGGAGATTAACGTAAACTGCTGGGTGGATTATTCCTGTACTGTAGCATATAAGCTTCTAAGAACTCTACCGTTTTAACTTATTGAAAGTAGTTACTTCCTCTATAGTCTGTCCTAAGCTTCTTTACAAGTTCTATCTAGTTTCCAATTATAAACTTAGGCAGGCTGCTGATCTATATCCCTATCTAATAGTTACAATACTCCGGAAGTCCTTAATACTTCTTATTGTCTGTAATATAATATTAGATATATAGTCGCTTATACTATTCAATAAATTATAATACATTTTGTCCTATAAAGTAAGGGGTCCTAGGAGTTCCTAGAGCCGGCATAGGCTAGGCCATAATATATACCTTATCTCGTTCCATTAGTGGTCTAGTAGGAGGCAGCGGACCTACAGTTTCTCCAGAGACAGGTAGGTGGATATTATAACCCTTATCCTCAGTCCATTAAGGGTCGTTAGTCCCTAATATTGCGGGAGTTAGGGTTAGTATCACATGCCCTTATTTAGGAGAGCTTCGCGGTTTAATAGGCTGCTTGCTTTCCTCTCCCTTTCTAGCACCTTTACTGTTATTATAGAACGGACATAATATTCCCAATAATCCTTTTACTAGTACTATTGCCATTATTATTATAGATTTAAAGGTAGCTCCTATAAATGCGAGAATAATTATATAGGCTGTTGTAAATATAGTAAACAAAATATAAAAGACTTTTCTCTGCCTTTCCTGGTGTACTATAGTCCTCCCTTTTATCCTCCGTCTTATAGTACTACGTACTCGCCTTCCCATTACTATTTACCAACTACCATTCCCGCATAGAGAACTTGGTATATGTTGTTGATTTATTCCTATGGAGGTGGCTACACACCGGTCGCTAATATATCCGTGCTTCTTCGCCTCCCTTTCCACACGTCCTTCTATTCCGCAGTTCCAGATTATTCTAGATTGTTCCTATGCGTCTCTTATATATAGAATTGTGTATAGAGTACCAGACCTCTAATCTAAAGAGCTTGCCATTATCCCTATATGGAATGCCATAAAATATATAGGAGGGTACAACCTCTCTTAGATATAAAATCACGGTATGGTTAGTCTGTTAGTTAGTTATAATCAGCCAGTAGGAAATCAGTTAGTAAGAAAGGAAGAAAAGAGTATATTAAAGGAAAAGTGTGTGTCTATTGGTCCTGTCCAAGTTGTTGAAGACTCTAGGGCTTTAGACCGATCTATATAAAATATGTGGAAGGCCTAGGCTCTCCCGAAGCTATGCCCAATCTAGATATTAAATCTAGGAGGCCAAATCACACCACTACAATACTACTCACGTATAATAAATAATAAATATTTAGTAGAAGTTCGCCATACCTAAAAAAACCTATACTTCTCTAAATATTATAGGGTAGGGCTATTCCCTAATAGCATTTACCTAGCTTTTCTCTATTAATACTCTATTAACGCTAATAATAAAGCCCAGAAAATTAATACTAGTAGTATAAAATATGTATTTTTTTAGGTTTATATATGTCACGGGACACCCCCGTGACACCTTATACACGTCCACCTGTTTCCACCAACTCGTCTACCTGTTTCCACCGACTTAGTAAGAAGAGACCGACCGCAATCTATGGCAATCTGACGGCGTTCTGCCATGTTCTGCCAAGTCCACCGAATTCTGCTAAGTTCTGCCAGGACTATAACCCGAAGCCTATTCTGCCCCGTGTATGTGTTAACCAAGCAACCAAGTTAACGATATATACCCCTTTCTTCCTGTTTCCTTACCTTCTCTCCTTACGTAACGTCTTGATCTCATCACACAGTTTATGTATATAGCTTAATAATATCTACTTCGCTATATATTATCACCACTTGTACTCGCTCTGTGATAATATAGAGTTTATATTCCCGCAGTCTTTCTAGTACTATTTATATATAGTATATATATGCTTTATAGTTATTAGAGTAGACTATAATATCACTAAGGTAGACTATATATATTATTAAGGTAGACTATATATATTATTAAGGTAGACTATATATATTATTAAGGTAGACTATATATATTATATCTAATAGGCCTAAAATATTACTAGTACGTTGGTAAGCCTAAATAGCATTACTAGGTACTTAAAGTGGCCGTACTATATTTAGAACGCCATTTTCCATTTGTTACCGGCTTTAATCTAGATTTAGTAGTATATATCTTTTAGATCTAATTTTATAAATATCTTCGCGCCTAATAGTTTATTAATAAGCTCCTCTATTAAGGGTAGCAGGTAGTAATTTTTTATAGTAATTCTATTAAGCGCCTAATAGTCTATATAGAGATATAGGGTCCTATCCTTCTTAGGTATAAATATAATTAGTACCCCTACTAGGCTTATAGAAGGCTAAATCTATCCTTTCCAAAGTGTCTACTATATATTAATGTAATACCGCTAGCTCGTTTTCTAATAGGTTATATAGTAGTCTAAAAGAAGGTTACTTATCCCCTATATCTATCTTATACTTAACCAATATAGAATTAGGTAAGGTTTGTATAAGCTCTTTATTAGAAACATCCTCTAAGTCTGTATATTTTTATAGAATCTTTAGTTCCTTAACTACGCATAGCTAGATATCCAAAAATGAATACCCTATATCCCCATTCTTAGTATTAAGAGTAGTATATATGGTATATACCTACCCTTCTTCTTACACATAGTTTAAGTCTTTTAATCTTTAACTATAATACGCGGTTAAGACTTCTGGTATTAATATAAGGCTAAAGGCCAATTAATGTCTAGATTAACTTTTTAAAGCTATAGGTATCCTAAAATAGGGTTATACCCCTTAATTTCTGCGGCGTAGAAGCGCATTTCCTATCTATTCTATAGACCATTGCGGTCCTGGCTAGCTATAGAAAAAGTTTATTTCTTATAGTATAGAATCTAGTAGCCTCTAATGCTTTAAATAGTACGCATCTATAAGCCGCTAAGGTCCAAATCCAATTCTTTTACTAGTAATTAAGAAATAAACCCTATGGTCGCGCCGCTGTCTATAAGGCAGTCTCGCGTTACCTATTTATTATTAACTTAAATAGAGACGGGAATAACTATACGGTAGCTTACTCCCTTCTTCTCTTACTAGCCTAGTATAAGGGAGTTAAGATCTACTAGGCTCTTTCTTTTCCTAATTAAGCATCTTTTTACTTCTTTTGCCAGTAGAAGAACTTTATATAGCCCTTCTTGCCATAGTTATAATAAACGCGTATCTCTTGGTTCCACTTATTTAGATTAAGTTTTTACCTATTATTATTTTAGGGCTAACTAGCGTTGCTCTAGGGCTGCGAAGCCTATTTATATTATCCTTTTATAAAGTAGTTGGGTTGGAATCTACCCCTATAATTAAAGCTAGGTCTAGTTTTACGCTCTTTATTATTAGCGTTTTATTCCTTTTACTTACCTAGATAGTCTCTTTTAGCATTTTTAATCTAAGTTGCTTTAGAGATAAGCTTTTTTTAAGAGGTAGGAATTTCGCCCTTCTCTTATATAGCCTATTAAATCTTAGGTTATAACTTAGTAAGTAGCTAATAAAGTTATATAGCGTTATCCTATAGGTCTAAGTAGGGTATATTATCTTCTAGCTCTTCTAAGTAGTTTATAAACTAGACTATACTCTAGCCTTCTTACTGTTTAGTATTATAATATTACTAGTTATAATCTATCCCTTAATTAATAGGGTCTTAGACCTAATTAACTAACCAGGACTTAAGTTCAATAATTTTAAGAGGTGTAGTAAGTTACTTCTTATAGCGTGTCTATAAACTCTTAATAGTGCTACATAGGAAGGTAGAAGCAATTATTGTCTAATTATACTTATTAGAGTAACATTTTAGATCTAGCTAAAACTTGGTTTCGCATTAACGGATAAAATAATTACAGTTCCGGAGACTATTACTATTATACTTATTAGGTTCCTTTATACGGAATTTAGGGTTTTCTAATATTATAGTATAGTATAGTATTACCCCTTTAAGTCCGCTTTATATCTAAGATATCTATACTTCTCCCAATTATTTTTATAATTATTCTTAATAGTCTTAATATGCTTATCTTAATTATATCTCTAACTCCTTTATTTTTTATAGGGTCTTATATAGTAATCGCTCTAATAACTTCCTAGTAGTAATCGTTCCTAATGGTCTTAAAAGGTTAGACGGACTAGCTATAGCTTCCTAGTCTACTCCTTTATAAGTAGAGGGGATACGCTTCTCCAGAGAGACTCTGCTAGCCTCTTATAGTAAGGGCGTTATTCTAGGGGGTAAGGAGGTATAGCCCGTTATTATTAATTAATAGCCATACGTTCCTTCTGTAAAGGATTATAAGTAATTAGAATTATAAGAGGCTAGTTTAACTAGAACGTATAATTATCTAATTAATAGTATAGAATAAAAGTTATAGGTAAGTAGAAGGTAAGTTAAAGGTAAAATAAGCTTTACGTATTAAAGGATAAATACTTTCTAACTTCTTCTATTTAGAGACTAATTGCTAGTTCTTCTCTAGAGGAGAATTAGCTCCCTTTATAATCCTTCTAAGACACTAGTAAAACCATTTGCCCCTTATCTATCTAACTATATCTCCTTTAGGATATTAGTGGGACGTTAATAAAACCTTTATCTATCTTATCTAATATATACCTTTTAGGAGCGCCCGTTATAGAAGTCCTTAATTATAGCCCCTATAAGTCTTTTAATATTACTTATACCCTATATAATAGTTTATTTTACTACCTCTATATTTACTACCTTCTCTATTACTCCATGTCCCGCTTAGCTAATATTAATTACTAGCTAACCGTTAAGCTCCTTATAAGGGTCACTATGTAACGGGACTAGCCCAGTTACAGTAGGAATGTCTTAGTGAAACACTTAATAGATAAATTCCGACGCTTTAATTAAATTCTGCTAAATTCCGCTAACTTGATTAAATTCCGCCAAATTCCATTAACGTAACGGAATTTAGTCGAAATCTATTAAAACCCGCGTGCGCTTATGCCCACGCGTCTACTGCTAAGACCCTTAAATATTTAGTTACAAGCTTCCTATATTCCTTTCTCCTCTTTATATAATGTCTTGTACTCTGCAAGAGCTATATACCCTTAGATTTGGATAGAATTTATATTATTCCTTTAAATCTTCCCTAAAGCCTCTTTACGCCCTCATATTATATTATATTAAAATAACTATAATTAAAATGGCAAACGAACCCAAATCCCTTTTAATAACTACGAGTATTATGTCCCTAGTTAGGGAATAGTTAGCCATAATACAATAGTCCTTTACGGATACCTTAGCTTAGCAGCGAGCTATACTAGAAGCCTAGTATTAGCGATTAATGGAAGCACTCCGCGAAGAACTCCGTAACGTTAAGGCACTTACGTTAGAGACCCTAATAGTAATACCTATAGATAAGATTGAAATAACGGTATCTAAACCAGGCCTATTAAATGCAAATACCGAACTAATAATAATAACTTAACCTATATCTGTAACAAATTTAATACCTATTATAAAATCTAAAAAGCTCCCTAATCCTCTAATATTTAATAGAAATTGAAACAACCTATATCCCTTTATAACTAAGCTCTGTTTTAAACTTTTAACAAACTATAACTAATACCCCATATTAGTCACATAGGGTGACTCACCAATAACGACTACTTAAGTAGGGTTACAGTGATGTTGGTTAATATACTTTATTAATCTAGAATAGGGGAGGGCGAGGAGCTTAAGGCTCCTCGCCACGCTAGTGCCGCGGCTACACGTGACCACACATAATATATTTCTAACACTGGCAACTTTTCTTTTGTGGTTGCCATCTATATATAAAATACCGCTTAACTAGCGTAATAAGTATTAATCCTCCTCACTTACTATTACCATTACAATATGTGACGGCTTGCATAAATGCTTTTAAACTAAAACTTACGGATTATTATCTAATAAAGATACTAAGCTAAGAAAAAGAAGAAGAATAATTATTAGGGAGTGGTAGGCAGATATATCGCGAGGGCCGCTAAGGCGCTAGTAGTAAGCGAACTAATAGCGATTTTCCATCCCGGGGATAGAAAATCCTAATTGGTTGTTTGGAGTTAGGGTGGATATCGTGTTAAGGGCGCTAAGGCGCTAAGCGTAAGCGAGCCAATAGCGATTTTCCATGCCGGGCATGGAAAATCCTAATTGGCTGGCTAAAACCAGTATCCGCAGATTGCAGTAGAACTTAGTGGACAGTTGCGGTGGAACTCGGTAGACAGTTGCGGTGGAATTTAGTGGACAGTTGCAGTAGAATTTAGTAGATAGTTGCAGTGGAATTCTACTCCCTTTTAACCCAACCTTTAACTTGTATATAGAGAACGTTTGTGTTAACAAACGTTTCTAGAGCCTTGTTTAGGTTTGCCTTTGTCATTACATCTACTGGGTTGTCTTGGCCATTAATCTATTAAATTTTAAAGAGTTCTTGCCGTTCGTAAGATTGCCAAAGTGCTATAATATCAATTATAAGGCGCTTCTCCTTTGTGGTACCAAGCTTAACTAAACACTTATAGAGGGAATATGAGTTAGTACACACGATTATAGGGATAGCAGGAAGTTCAAGTTAATCTATAATTATTTTTAGGGTAGTTCTAATTGCAATTGCCATATTAACTCCGCTAACCATTCCATATATCTCTAACGCTAGAACGCTTTAAGTGACGCGCTTGCTCTTAGTTAAGCTCCAATAGATAAGATTACCATAGATTATAAAGTCATTCTCTCCAGTAGATTCGTTCGCGATAATAATCTTATATCCCAACTAGGAGCTAAAATCTTTGTTATTTACAAATAATCCATTAACAAATATAAAGAGCTTAGCGGTAGGAAGACTAATAGGTATATAGAGTAGTCCCTAATTAAGATGGTTTATTTGCTAGGAGAGACGCTTATTTAGGGCAAGGATGTTATCCTTAGTTAGTTCCTAGTATTAGGCGGAAACAGAGAGATCAAATAAAGCCTTGGGTTAATAGATAGAAGCAATATAAGCTCCGCAAGCGCGTTACTCCACATATCCTTATTTTAGAGAGTTAATGTTAATAACGTTAATCTTCTTACCTTAACCCTTCTGGCGCAAAGCAATAGAATCCTTATTTAGGGAGAGGATGCATTTATTAAAAAGTAATAGTGTTATTAAATTAAGCTTTTCCTTTAGCTTTGCTATAAGATTTGCCTTTACTAGCTTATCTTCTTTAAAAGCTAAAAATTAGTCGTCTCCTAAGATAATTATATTATTAGTTTACATGCTAACAATTCCAAATGGAGTTCCCATAGTTGTGATAAGGAAGCAGGGATTAAATATAGAAGTAGTTATCAAGAGCTTCTCTTTATAGTGCTTACTATAAGTAGCCCACTAATGAGTTCCTGCCTCTGCGATTCCATATAATGGCTTAAGTATAACTATGATTGTATCTTCGGGATATTAGTAGCGAATTTGCTCTAGAAGGTATACTAGTATCAAGCGCTAAAGGCGCGTCTCTAATTAGGTATAGGCCTAAGTAATATCTCTTAAATAAACCGCTATTCTATTCTTTATTAGGGAGGGAGCTAGTGTAACAATAACTTACTAACTAGCTTGTTGAATTATAGGGGATTATATAAGAATCACTTCCTTGCTATTATTGTTATAACCTTAAATGACCAGTCTTAACTTCTCAAATAGGGTGTTAGTGGCTTTGCCTTTAATCTCATTAACTATTCTTAATTTAAAGATGCGAACTCCATTAAACTTGGCAGAGTTATATTTCTCAAATTTAAAGACTTCTCTTATAATAAGACTGTCGATCTCCTGCTTGTTAAATACTTAGAAAGGGGCTCCTAGAGTTATAATACAGCCTTCCTTTTAGAGTTGTTTTGCGAGCTTGAAGTCCGCCTTCTCTTTAGCTGTTATAAAGGCCATTAACAACTCAACTCTACTCTTAATAGCGGTAATGAATTGCTCTTTAAAATCAATAAGATATTGGCGATTTTGTGATTCTTTTAGACGACTTCTACCGCGTTATAGTTGCGGCACATTTGCTATAACTGTATCAAAATTATAGTCGCCTTCTAGAGCACGTTAATCGTGGTTCTCCTCTAGGGTATCCTCTATAGCATCCTATAAAGGCTCAAAACTGTCGTCCCTATAGTAGGGCTTAATAACGGTTAAGCGGAATTAAGTAGGTCCATAGGGCATCTAAAGAGTGCAAGTTTAACCCTTAATAGCGATAAGTGTATATAGGCCTAACCAGCCCCCTTTCTCACGCCATACCCGTACTTTAGATTGGAGTGGTAGATCTATTATAATTAAGGTGTTTGGACCGTTTCTTATTTTTAGTGCGTCATTAACCTGGCGCGTAGCGTAGATGCGGCGCACCTCCTTTATTGCCTTACGGATAGCCTCAGCTCGTTGCGTAACGGATAGAGATAGTGAAGAATTATCAGTCATTTAAGGGTAGGCGCCAAAGACTAGTAACGTAGGTACAAGCCTATCTAGGCCAGCGGAATTATTAACAGCCTTAATAGCTATCTATAAGGTAAGCTCTTTACTAGCGCCCTCTAGTTCCAAAGAAATAATCTTATATACTTGGCGTAATAGCGTGTAATATTATTCTACTTTTCCAATACTATTATATGCCTTAATAGGGACTTCCTTGACCTCAATTTCCATTACCCTTACCTATTACCAAAACTCTGCAGATAAGAAGTTCCTTCCTATATTATAAATGACTTAATTAGGGGGTCCTAGGTAGACATCAATCTAGTATAATTAGAGAGTATCCTATACGTTCCTAGCTAATATATCTTTTAAAAAGCGTGCGGCTTAGAAGGAGGTTAAAAGGTTAACAACTTGGAGTACTAGCTTGCCGCTAAGATACATAATGTCAATAATAATACAGAAGTTGAAGTTGTAGTTATCTTTAAGGGTGAACTTGAATTGGCTAGGGGACTTCTGGTTTATTTAGCAGTAATAGCAGTACTTTATAAGATGCTCAATCGTCTTAGCCTTAACTTTATAACCTGCTCGCTAAAGAACCCTAAGTAATCTATAAACTAATAGGTAACCAAAGCGACGGTATAGTTAACATAACTCTAACTTAGTTAAATGGCTCTAAGCAACGCTCCTTTCTGGCTGTTAAAGGAGCAACCAAGGGTGACCCTACTTGCGTACAACGGGCACCCGATTCTCTCCCTAAACAAGTATATTCTTAAGGTTATTAAGCTTAACGCCTAACTTATCTATATCTCGGATGCAGAATAGAAACGGGGTGTTTGCGGGAATAATATAGAAAGTAATATATCCTAACAGAGTTTGGACCTTGATTGTGCTGAGGGAGATTATAGTACCCTTACTAAAGCGAATTATATATTAGCCTGCCGTTAATTAGTCGATCTAAATAGAGCTATTAAGCTGCTAAAGAGCTCAAACTTGAGGTTCTCCTACTATAGATACTCCTGCGGCTCTAGTATCTAGCATAATACCATAGAAGACGTTCGCCGAGTATCTGTTATTAAAGGAGAACACAGAACTTTCTTTTAGCTTATTAAAGATATCTAACTTTGTAACAGAATGGAGCGTAGATTGGTTGTTAAGGATAGCAACGGTTTATATGCCATTTACCTCACCATACTCAGTAAAGTATTGGTTAGGAGAGTAGTCCTCAATTTCTATATCTATAAGGAGCTGTTTGGCCTTATTAACCTCACCCTTAAGATCTTCTTCGCCTTTATATTAAACCAGGAAGCTTTAGAAGTAGGCTATAGTAACCTTATAATTTCCAACGTTTCGTGCGCTCTGGCGAAACTTATTATATGCCTTCTTTTGTCTGTTAAGAGGGTGCCTAGTTGACTAGCAATTTGGCTTCTTATAAATATAGCATTTCTTCTGTTAATTGTTTTGAGATAAACCTCCATAAGGACCTCCATAATTACTTTATAGTCGATATTAATTGTGCCCTCTGCCGTATCCCCTACCCCGGCCACTATATGTTCGATTAGTCCAGTTATAATTATATTGGTCGGTCGGGTCGATCAAAGTAGGTTAGGGTTAGGCGTTAAATTGCTATACTTCTTAAGAGCGCAGAGCGGTGCTAATAGAGGATCTTAATTAAGCACACACTCCTTTATAAGTATTTGCAGGATTAAAGAGGGTAAGGTTATATTCTTTAACACCTTAGTATACGCTAATGACTTAATTGCGTAGGCTAAAGTCCTCTTAATATAATTTGGATAAACTATACTAAATTATCTAAAGTTAATTAAAGAGCTTTTAAAGACAATCAAGCTAAGAAACACCTGGGTTTGTAGCAATAATCCTTAGGAAGGTAGTCTCTCTCCACTCTAATATATACTGTTACTTATTCTCTTCTGTTTCAAAGTAGTACCTTAACTCATATATTATGCGGTCGAAATCGTATCCTTTTCCTGCCAAACGATCATAATAGAAGGTGCTAGCTCGGCCCCTGAGCATAACAGAATAGGCGTTATGGTATTAATCAGACTCTATTCCTATCTTTTAGCAACAGTCATAAAAGATACGCAGTTTTAAATTAAGAATATTATATAATTCCCCGCCGAATTTATTTTCTTAATCTAAATAGAGCTTCGCAAGTTCTGTAAGCAATTTTAAAATGCTTTTGATTTGAGATTGAGATAGAGGAGGGAGTTGCATTACAGGTTGCAATAGGGATATAGGTCTAGTCAGTGGAGTCTAAAGGCTGTTGGCTCGCAAAGCAGGGGGGTCTTGTATTTGCTTTGGTAGCGTATCATTTAGATTCCATCGTAAGTTGAGCTTCCTTATAGTGCGTAGTTGGTGCTCGATCTCCTGTGGAGTCCATTTATGCTCTTCTTTTGCGTCAATAACTTGCTCTTAAATATTGTCTCTAATAGCGCTTCTATCCATAGGGACAAACACTCCATTCTCCTAAAGGAAGTTATGGAAGTCTTATATAATAAGCTTGTTCGCAAGAGCCTATATTTCCTTTATCTATCCAACGAAGTCCTCCTTTATGCAATACCATAGCATAGTGTCGTTATATTCACTGTCTATGTAGTGTACTATGTGGTATAATAAGAATCCGTTTAGGTCCTTTTACTCAGCGTTTGTAGGGTTAATATCTTTGTTCCATGTCTTCGGGTTAATGTCTTCTTCGTACTTCTTTGGGTAGGTTAACGCCATAATAGGTTAAAGGTAGGTAGGGTTTTCGGTTTTATAGAATCTCGTAGGTTTGCTGTCAAGAGGTAGGCAATTTGAGATGTTATTTGACGCGTTTCGGACGTTGACTTGGGACCTTAGGTTCAGTAACACTTCTAACCTAAAGTACTCGACCAAATCTTCGTAAACGTAGTTGTTTTGCGTAATGGACGCAACTTGGTATCTCCTAGTACTCAGTGACACTTCTGTTACTAGTTTTCCGCAAGTCTAAGGTAGCACAGTATCGCCGGGATCCATTCCATATGAGCGCATATAGCACCCCTACACAAGACTATCTCTTCTGTTAAGAACCTTACTGTTCTATAGTTGACTGTGTATTTAACCACTGATCAGTGTTGGTCACACAGGGTGACTTACCAATAACGACTACTCGAGTAGGGTTACAGTGATGTTAGTTAATATGCTTTATTAATCTAGAATAAAGGAGGGCGAGGAGCTTAAGGCTCCTCGCCACGCTAGTGCCGCGGCTATATATAACCACACGTGATATATTCCCAACACCCCACTAAAGTAAGTAAGGTTAGCTATAGGATATCTTATTTAAGTAAGGACGCTATATAAACTATAGATCTATTCTTCTATAACGGCACCTTTATTAATTTTAAAATCTTTATCTCCTTATTAGAATAAATATATAATAACGCTAGCCGCGAATATATAGCTATTACTAAACTTAAAAACCTATAATAACGGAACCAAGTGTCACGAAATTCAGATAGAGGGGTTCATTGATTAAATAGGTTGATTGATTAATAATCTTAACTTGTTTATTAATTAATATCTTGTTGTTTTGACCTAGGACCCCTAGGGCTCTATAAAGAGATTTACAATACACGTGCCCCGTGCACGTGACTCGTACACGTGTCCCACGCCTTAGAGAATATAGATTATCTAACACACCCCCTTAGCTTTAAGCTCTTTAAGGTCAAAGCTAGCCACCTTCTCGTGTCCATTAATAAGTTAATTAAACCGTAATCTTATCTAAATCCTTTTATCTTGCTCTAATACCGTCCCTTAGGTCCTTTAGTTGCTTCTCCTTATCTAGCTACTCCTTAATATCCACCATCCCAATTATATTAACAAAACTTTAAAACCTCTACTTAGGCAGAGCCTTTATAAGTCCATCGGCAATTATCTCCTTCATTACTGTTTATTGAAATTGTACTCGTCTTATTACATATTCCTAACATAGCCAGTGTTAATAGATGTCAATATATCAAAGCTTTATAATCAGCTTTACCATGTCTTCTATAATTAGTTAGAGCATCTAGGTGTTATCACATTTAATAATTAAGGGCTCATTTAGGCGTAACATTATTGCTTTAAACAGCCTGCTGGTAAAGATAGCTTCCTTTACTATTTATAATAGGGCTAATAACTCGGCTTCTATACTTAACGTCGTAACTATACCCTGCTTATTTGCTCTCCAGGCGATCAGCCCCCTAAATAGCTTTATAATATATCCTTACAAGCTCTTTCTGTTAACGGAGTTGTCCACGAATAATGCATCGCTAGCACAGATAAATAATTACGCTTTACCTCTACCGTCTTTTCCATCGTCTCGTCCTTTGTCGCGTATTTCTTTATCTCTCCCTCTACCATTCATTCCTTCCTTATCTCCTCTATAGCAGATTGCTCTGCTTCTCATACTATATAGGTATTGGATAACTCTATCTGCCGCTTAATAATACTCTTGGCTTAGGTCCTAATTAAACCTTACCAGCCTTAATACTGCAAACGCAATATCCGGACGCATTATAGTGGCTATATAGAGTACTAAACCCAATTTTCTCTAATATAGCATCGTAGAGGCTAGTAGAGATATAGGGCGGACTAATAGGTCTATATTAGGGGACGGACGCTTTAGACGGATCAATTAATAATTAGTAGGGAGGAGTTCTAATTCTGCTATAGGAGTATCTAGAAGACGCCCTCTAAGATCTATCTTATACTAGTTAGCTATCTTCTCAATATAGGCTTCCTAGGATAGCCACAGGAGCCTCTAGCTATAATTACATGGCACATAAATTCCTAGAAACCATTTTAGCTCGCTAAGGGTACTTATCTAGTATTCCTTGCTTAGCTCCTTAATTGCTTCTTAAGCTTTCTTCTTATCTATCTTTTAGTAGCAGAAGACAATATCATCAACATAGAAGAAGATAACTATTCCACCTTTTAGTATAATACACGGCTCCTAAGGTACCTCTTTAAAACCCAATTTGTTTAATAAGCTTATGAGATTCTTCTACTATAATAGTAGTAATCGTCATAGTCCGTATAGGGCTTTTCTTAAGCGCAGTACTTTGTCTATCTTTCCTTTGTTAAACCCTAGCGGTAGCTTTATATAGACAACCTTGTTAAAATCGCAATGGACAAACACATTAACTACATCTATCTGTGTTGTCTCTAGGTCGAATTTTGCGGTAATCGCCATAAGTATTTAGAAGGTTGTACTAGCTAATATAGTAGCTCTCATAGGTAGGTCTTCTGGGGCCTATTAATTTCCACAGACTACTAATTATACCTTACATTTCTGGAGAAATCCATGCTTATCCGTCTTGTAGATAAATACCTATATTAAGCTAAGGACCTACTGTCCCTTTATATGCTTCTTATTTGTTTCTTAAAACAACCTTATTTAATAATAGGATTAAAGGTGAGCTTATTAAGCTTCTTAGAACTAATCTTAAAGAGGATGCGTATTAAGGTCGCAGATTAACTAAGGTGGCGGAGGTAAGTTCTTCCTATATAATCTAACATCGCGTATTCTGCCTAATTTTAGCTTACTATTGTTAAGTTAACTATTAAGGTTAAACTTCCTTCCTACTAAGAAGGCGCCATAATAGGCTAATATAATCCTTTTAGTAACAAGGTCTTTAAACCTATCATTATAGGCTTCCTTAAATAAGTCCTTAATAGAGTTGTTAAATACCCCCTAAGTATAAAACCCGTTTCCTACTTAGCTAATAATGTCCTAATTAGTACCTTATACATCTAACTTTATAGGATACTCAACGTAAAAGGCATATGGAGATTCTTTATCTTCTTCTATTAAAGGTGGCGTATAATACGCATCTTTAAGAGCTCTTATAAGCTCAAGATCTGCTAACTTATTAAAGGTTTAAACTAGCTTATTAACGTTATCATCTTCCTCTTAAATTGACGGTTTAAATACTTCTTTATTATCTTCTAGAAGGACCTTATTCTTAGTTAGGGTATTAGGGAGTTAAATCTTCTTAATCAGCATATCTAACTTAGCGTATAGGTTCTTTAAGATGTCCATTTACTTACCATTAAAGAACGTCTTCTCATTAAAGATAACGTCCCTAGTAGAGATAATAATACCTTTATATAGGATCCAGATCCTATAGATATTAGTAGAGTTATAGCCAATAAGGTAGCCAATATAGGCTCGCGGATCTAGCTTGCTTAGCCTTTTCTTCTTTAGCTAGGCGTCTGACGTTATCGCGTACGCCCTACAGCCGTAGGCTTTTAGGTGCGCTAGTTGCGGCTTTCTTAACCCATTAGCTAGGAAGGTATAAAACCTCTCATATAGCGATTTCCAACCATTGCTTTCCCGTGGCGTTTAATCTCAAAGGTAAACTGCACAGTTAACTATCTCTTTCCATAGATCGTGTGGTAGATTGGCAGCAATTCTTATTATACGTGCTCTCTTAATAATCACACCCCCTAAGCGTTCGGCGGTACTATTTTAAGCTTAGGTATAAGGCGCTGAAGGCTTAAATATAATCCCTTAGGTCTATAGCTATTTAAGGGTTCTCCTTCTCCCTAGCTCGTTGTCTGATCTAATAGTATTAACCTTAAGGTTATGCCTTAGACAAATCCATTAGATAAAATCTTTAAGCACTTATAGTGTCTCCTTCTCTTCACTATACGTTATTATAAAATACGGGAAGGTTCTCCCTAAGAAGGTGTTATAGATAAACATAACTTATATAAATCTAGTATGCGCTTCCTTAAGGTTAGTCCAGTTAATATAGAGGTCAAGATAAGGTTTATTAATATTCTATTTTAAGAACCTTCTTAAGACCTAACGCTTAATTTTGGCGAGACTGCAATATTAACATTCCGTTGTCTTTAGGCCTTAAAGCTTAACTCCTAGGGCGTTAAAACCTAAATAATAAAGGCTTATAGGTCCTGGATGACCTAGACGCAGATGCCATAAATATACATTACCTTTCAAATCTAGATAAGCGTCTCTTAATAATACTCTACGCTTCCATTAGCGGCGTAGCAGTTAGCTTATATTAAACGCTAATTAACTTCCTGGTTAGACGTATTTAATAGTCTATTATCCATAACGTTTTTCCATTTAATATAGGATCGTGTTATCCTTCCAAACTAGAAGATTATTATCTCCTTTATTGTCCTAGTAGAACCCTCATTTTTAAAGCAGATAGAACGACACTAGATTCGTATTAAAGTCTATATAAAAGGCAACGTCCTTAAGACGTAGGGTTCCCTTACTCTTATCTAGTTTTGTAATTTGGATAGTAATATCACTATAGCCTAGTATAGGCACTTCTAAGCTGCTAGCGGTAATATATTTATATCTTAGAGCTTTCCTGAAATTATAAAAACGAGAGAGGTTATTAAAGATATAGAGAGTAGTTCCTAAGTCAAGAATAGTTAATAGCTTTAGTAGATAGGTTTAACCAGTATAATACAATTCTAGGAATATTGCATTAGCTTTTCCCTTAATCTTAACTTCCTGGCTCTTATCCTATTATTATTAGGCCTTGTCTTCTTATTCTTTAAGTCTAATCTTTATAACTTAGTTAGTAAGATTCTTATTCTTTTCTACCTTCTTTAGTGCCCTATTAATGCGCATATCTCCTATCATAACTCCTATAGGTCTCTTATCTTCAAATAAACACTAATAGTCCCATAGGGAGTGTCCTTATATTCCGCACGCTAAGCACTCGGGCGTTAGCTTCTTATAGGACGTCTTCTTATCTACCAGTGTCCCGGCTCTCTTTAAGCGTCTATTACGTGCTAAGGCCTTTCTTCTTCGTAAACCTTTAGTAGTATTAGAGTGATCCTCAGTGGCTTGCTCTGTAAAGTCTATATTAAAGGTACTGCCTCTTATAGTAGCATTAGCTTTCTTTAAGGGTGTTCTAAGTCCTTCTTGCAGCTCCTTTACTACTTTACAGTATTTAGAAGATCTCAACTTCTAAGGGTTATTTGACTCAGTAGTATACTTTATACAGTAGGCGTCACTAAAAGGTTGAATAACTTCTACTAAATCTTAAAGCCAGATACTATCGGATATTTAAGGGATCTTATACTTCTCTCCTAGGGATATTACGTGTTCCCATTAATCTAGCCATTGGTTTAATTTTAACAACTATTTAAACCCCTTAAGGGCTTTTATATACTGGTATTGTACCTTCTTCCTAATAAACAATAAGGTAGGTTCTGTGTTCTCCTTTAGCCAAGATAGCCATTCTTTAACTATTAAGGAAGGGTTAAGTAGTAGCTTCTTCTAAATTAATACTATAGATATAATCTAGGTGCGGATCTATTAAAGATGATCTTCCTATCTTAGGAAATACTTTATATCCTAGTTATAGTATCGTCTGCTATTCTTGTACGCTTTCTGTTAATTCATCGAGAGCTGCGTATATAAGATTGCATTCTCATTAAAATCTGTAACTTCTGGATAGGCTGGTTCTTATAGTAGACCTTATTAAGGTGCTGCACTATCTAGGTTAACGTGGGCCCAAATTCGCTAATCTACAAGGGCTTGGAGTTGCTATAGCCATTACTCCCAGTCTTCTAACTTATTAAGGATAATCGTTGTTAACAAGCTCAACGTTAGTAGAGTCATTTAACTAATAGGCAAAGGAGGGATTGAGATAGTATTTTGTTATTAGGATTGTCCTATTGTTAGGATCGTCCTTATTGTTAGATTAAGGTAGAATCTTATAGAATCTCATTAAAGACTTATCTTGTAACAATTAAGGTAGGATTTCTGTTAGAGTCTGCGTCTTAACAATAAGGTGTCAGAGTCTGACAATAAGGTAGAATTTCTTTAAATAATTAAATAATAGCTGAATAGCTTCTTAAGTTGGCGGACCGGGCTCATAACTGTCACAAAGTTTATATAGAGGGGTTCATTAATTAAATGGGTTAATTAATTGATGATCTTAACTTGTTCGTTAATTAATGTCTTGTTGTTTTGACCTAGGGCCCCTAGGGCTCTATGAAGAGATTTACAATGCACGTGCCCCGTGCACGTGACTCGTGCACGTGTCCCACGCCTTAGAGAATATAGATTATCTAACACCAAGACTTTACTAGCTTCTTCTTGGAATTTTTAGGCCTTATTAGCGAACTAGATTGGAATAAAGCCGCTAGAGTTGCTGCTCTTTAATAAGCTATTTTGGATAAGATTAAAGCCTACTTAATAGGTAGAGAACTGCTAAAAAACCTATCTGAATTTGCTATAATGTGTTAACAAATTAATAAGGACCTTTAATATAACAAATAGACTTATTCTCTAAAGCCAACTATACCTCGCGTTTAAAACTCCATAAAACCAGTATACGCTCTAAAACGCGATCCTTCTCCAAGACCTAAAAGCCCTATATATGACCCTATGGACCTTAATGCCACCTAATTCTATACACCCTTAGGAACCGATAAACGAAGAACTTAAGCCGCAAATGGAACGTGCTTCGGATGCGGTAAAAAGGGATATATTTAAAAGAATTACCAAACTTACCCTTTTAAAAAGGTCCGCCGTAGTTCCTCCTAATCCTTAAATCGTATACGTTCCTTAAGTTGTACTTATTCTATAAATTGTACTTAGACGCCATAAAGCATCTCGCCTTTAGTTAACTTAGAAAATAAATTATCCTAGGGCCAAGTCGCGCCTTAGGATAAAAAGTGGAAAAGTATAAGTGTCTAGGCTCTTCTAGCGCTAATACACAATATAACTCCCTTAATGTACTTAGCGAAATTTAAATACTTAGAAAATGGAAGGAAGTACGAATCCTAATAGATAGCGGAGCTACTAGTATAGGCTTTATTAATACAAACTACGCAAAAACTTAACGCCTAAATTTAAAGAAACTTAATAAGCCCTAAGGCCTATAAGGTTTTAATAGTAAACCCATAATATATAGCAAATTAACGCACTACGCTTTAGTAAAAATGTAAATAGGCGAATACCTTAAATACATTTCCCTATTTGTTACACCCTTAAAGTAATATAAAGTTATACTTAGATATAGATGGCTAAAACAACACGACCCTTTAATTAGCTAGGTTAAAGGAATACTAAAGTTCCGTACAACCTACTACTAAAGTTATTACTTAAAAAACTGTCGGGAATGAGGCAAGTTGCTGTTACGCGAGGCATGTTGCCGTCACGTATTAATGTGGCCCTAGCGTGGTAAGGAACCTTAAGTTCCTTACCCCTTTCCTTATTCCTATCAAGAATCAATCAATAACCATCATACTATCTACGAACCGTAGCTACGTGATATCACCTTATGTAACCAACACTAATCAGTGGTTAACTTCACTGTTATACCACAGAACAGCTAGGTATCACTAAGAAGAGATAAGCCACTGTACCAGTGCTACTCGTGCTAGAGGAAGCTGTCTTTTAAGGTCAGAACTGGTCCTAAACCTTAAATAGAACTCTTCCACGAATCTAAGGATCTAAAGGCCAGAACTGGTCCTAAGCCTTTCCAAGATTACAGATTCTTGCGTCCATCACGTAGAACAACACGCTTTACGAGTCTTCGCGATTTAAGGCCAGAACTGGTCCTAAGCCCCACAATCGCAAATTCTTGTCACGAACGCGTACTAAACCACGAACGCGTACTAGACGACAAATACACGTCACGAACGCGTACTAAACGACAATCCCTACACCAAACGACAACCCCTACACCAAACGACAACCCCTACACTAAACGACAACCCCTACACCAAACGACAACCCCTACACTAAACGACAACCCCTACACTAAACGACAACCCCTACACCAAACGACAATCCCTACACCAACAACACTTCCCTTCCTCCGAAAATATGGCTACGGCCATTCTAAATAACTGGAGAGACTTCTTACCACTAGGGGTAGCTGCATACGCGAAACTCATCGATAAAGATTGGGACGAATTTACCATTAATATAATAACTTATACCGCAAAACAAGTTAACAGCTTTCTCCTATACCGTATTCTATTTTACCGAAGTAGATACTACGCCGATTTACAGCTGTGGGAATATTTTAGGGAGGATTTTATAGGATGGACTGCCGACACCTAGGCACTTGGCAATATTTATATTATTTGGGATTTTCGAGACTTCCTACAGGAGAATGGAGTGTTTGTACCTATAAACGGGGGTACTATTAGAGATAATATTCAGCAAGTCCTTAACGCAGAAGAAGAGCACGAATGGACTCCACAAGAGATTAAGCACCAAAAGAAGTTTAACTCTTAAGGGAATCCTAATAACGGACAGCCATAAGCAACACTATAGACAGCCTTAGGCTATCAAACACCTTAAGTTCCTCAGGCTGCCGTATCTCAACCCGTGCCTTAAGCTCCGCAACAAGCTCCGCATCAAGCTCCGCATCAAGCTCCGCAACAAGCTCCGAAGCAACCTCCACAGCAACAACCTCCGCAGCAACCTCCGTAACAGCCTCCGCAGCAATCTCCGCAAGAACCTCCGCAAGAACCACCGCAAGAACCTCCGCAGCAACCACAGCAGCCGCAGCAATCTCCGCAGCAACCTCCGCAACAACCTCCGCAGGAACCTCCGCAGCGACCGCAGCAGCTATACATACATACACTACCTGAACTGGCCGTGCTTAGTGTAGAGTAAGGACCTAGGTAAGGACCTAAATACAGCAAGGAGGTAGCTATAATTGCAGAGATCTACACAAACAATAAGTTGTTTATAGCTTGCCAGGGAGTTCCTGCCTGTAAAATTGCCGTCTTAAATCCTGGAGAAGACTTATCTCAGTTAATCAACAAGTTGCAGTCTTTAATTATTATATGGGAGAAGGAACACCCTAGTTAAGGAGTGTATACTACCTTCTATACGGATCGCTACTACTACAATTAAGATTAAGGCCGAAACTACAACTGAAACTTTAGCCGCAATTAAGCACCCTACGGACGATATAATAAAGGGGTAGGTTAAATAAACGAACTTATTATAGAACCACCTAACGCTCGCACTATACTACTACCTAAATCTGACAACTATCGCGCCAATACGCCTGTAAACCAACCCTATAACAAGACTCCGTGCCGATCTGCCTACGGAACCGACCCTACGCTAGTACTGTACTGCCACATACCATTAACAAACTGATAGCGCCGCTATGCCTACTATTACGATACTAATCGCGCTAATATACCTACGATCTACCAACCAAACGATCATGCCTATACGCCTACGATTAACCAACCGACTAATAGACAAGCTTTATACCTAACCACTATTACTACCGCCGCTAGTACCGTACTACTACCCAAACAGACTTTTACTGCTTCTACCTATAGCTAAACTAACACTTTGCTGCCTTTCTGCAGCGCCATAAGCACAAAGAAAGAACTGCTAGTGTTAGAATATATAGACAGAGGTTATATTGTCTCTAATTAGTCACCCTTATGGTGACTTATTAGCCCCCTACTTAGGCACTGCAATCCTTATAATCCTTTGCTATTAAAAATCAATTAACGCTAATTCTCCAAAGCAAGGATATGTGGAGCAACGCGCTTGTGGAGCTTATGTTGCTTCTATCTATTAACCCAAGGCTTTATTCGATCTCTCTATTGCCGCCTAATACCAGGAACTAACTAAGGACAACGTTCTTGCCCTAAATAAACGTCTTTCCTAGCAAATAAACTATCTTAATTGGGGACTACTCTACGTACCTATTAATCTTCCTACCACTAAGCTCTTTGTATTTATTAATGGATTATTCGCAAATAATAAAGATTTTAGCTCTTAGTTGGGATATAAAATCATCATCACAAACAAATTTACTGGAGAGAATGACTTTATAATCTATAGCAATCTTATCTATTGGAGTTTAACTAAGAGTAAGCGCGTTACTTAAAGCGTTCTAGCGTTAGAGATATACGGAATGGTTAGCGGAGTTAATATAGTAATTGCAATTGGAACTACCCTAAAGATAATTATAGATTAACTTGAACTTCCTGTTATCCCTATAATCGTATGCACCGATTTATACTCCCTCTATAAGTGCTTAGTTAAGCTTGGTACTACAAAGAAGAAGCGCCTTATAATTAATATTATAGCACTTCGTTAATCCTATAAACGGCAAGAACTCTTTAAGATTTAATAGATTAATAGTTAAGATAACCTAGTAGATGTAATAACAAAGGCAAACCTAAACAAGGCTCTAGAAACGTTTGTTAACACAAACACTCTACATATACAAGTTAAAGGTTAGGTTAAAAGGGAGTAGGAGCATAACATTCTGTAGACCCTAACTTAAACCAGCTAATTAGGATTTTCTATCCCCAGGATGGAAAATCGCTATTGGCTCGCTTACTACTAGCGCCTTAGCGGCCTACCCGTCTTTGTGTTATCCGCCAAATTCTGCCAACTGCCGCATTGTCGCATATTGTCGCATATTGTTTGGTATTGTTGTACACTATCTAGTATTGTCGCATCCTGTCTATTTGTATATATGTAGATGGCAACTACAAAAAGAAGAGTTGCCAGTGTCGGGAATGAGGCAAGTTGCCATCATGCGAGGCATGTTGCCGTTACGTGTTAATATAGCCCTAGTGTGGTGAGGAACCTTAAGTTCCTTACCCCTTTCCTTATTCCTATCAAGAATTAATTAATAACCATTATACTATCTACAAACCGTAGCTACGTGATATTACCTTATGTAACCAACAAAAACCATTTGCCCTATAAATATGCACATAACTATTTAAATTTAATATAATATAAATTACCCTTACCGTGAGCCTTAAACTAAAACAATAAAGCTATAACTGCTAATTATGGTAAAGAATATAAAAATCTTACACCAAAACCTCTTAAAACTCGTATAATATAGGCCGTACCTTTTATCTTATTAGCAAAAAGATAAGATTATAAAATCTTTACTATAACTATAGAAGATATTAAGAAAGCACTAAAACCGAAATAATATATTAATCCTTAACCTTTTATATCTAAAAAGTACTATAATCTAATTAATAAGTTTAAAAAACGATTTATAGACTAACTAGCCCCGCACTAAAATAAGTATAGTTTTAAGATAGAACTTAAGCCTAGTATAATACTAAAGTTCGGTCCGTTATACGGTATGTTATAAGAAGAACTGCTTATAATATAATAATACCTTAACGGGCATCTAGAAAAAGGATTTATTTACTCTAGTTAATCTCCATTCGCCTTATCCATACTATTTATTAAAAAGCTAGAAGGAGGCTTAAGATTCTATGTTAATTATTAAGCTCTAAATATAATTATAATTTAAACCCAATATCCAATTCCCCTAATTTAAGAGACGCTTTGCTGTTTAGTGAAGCCATGGTACTTTATAAAGCTTAATATAGTTGCTGCCTTTAATAAAATCCATATATATAACGGAGATAAGAAGTATATAGCTTTTCGTATATAATAGGGACTCTTTAAATACCTAGTAATACTATTTAGCATAAAGAACGGTCCTGGTACGTTTTAGTAATATATTAATAATACGCTTCGCGAATTCCTTAATATATTTATTACCGTGTATATTAATAATATCTTAATCTACTTGTCCTTGCTTTCTAAATATTAGAAATATATTAGAATAGTTCTTAAACGCTTATAAAATGCGGGCTTATAATGCGATATTAAGAAATATAAGTTCCACGCGTCTAAGGTTATATACTTAGGCTTAATTATATCCTGTAATGGAATTAAAATGGACCTTAAGAAGGTCGCTGTAATTATAAACTAGGGAAGCCCTAGTAATATATAAGACATTTAAGGATTTCTAGGATTTGCAAAGTTCTATTATTAATTTATTAACCACTTTTTAGAAATTGCCTAGCTATTAGTAAACCTAATAAAGAAGAATATAAAATTTAAATAGACCGCTAGATGCGAATAAGCTTTTAATAACTTAAAACGTTACTTTATAACTACTCTAATTCTCGCCTACTTTAACCCTAACTTTAAATATATCGTTAAAATAGACTTATCCGATTATATGCTAGGCGGAGTGTTGTCGTAATATAATAAGAACGGCGAGCTATATCTAGTAGCCTTTTTCTCCCGGAAACTCGCCCCTATTAAATTAAACTATAAGATATATAATAAGGAATTGCTTATAATTGTTAGATGCTTTAAATAATGGCGTCCTAAGCTTAAAGGATTATTGTTTCTAATATATATATTAACGGACTATAAGAACCTATAGTACTTTATAACTATAAAGCAATTAATACAGCGCTAAATTTATTATGCCGAATACCTCTTATAATTTAACTTTAAGATTATATACTAACCGGGCAAACTTAACTAGAAGCCTAACGTATTAATATAATAATTATAGGACCTACCTGTAAACGCTTTAGACAAACGGATTATAAATTAATTATAGATCTTATTACCCCCTAAACGTTTTAAAAAACTATGTCCTATATTTCTAAATACGGAACTTAATAGAAATAAATTGGAAGTTAATAAATAGGAAATGGAAATTAATAAGCTAATAGAATATAAATATAAGAATGACGTATGGATAATAGATATAATAAAGGCGATTTAAATAGGAAAATGATAGTATAAGGATATTATGCTCACTAAATACGAAATTTAAAACGATTAATTGTACTATTAATAGAAGATAGTAGTTCCAAATTCCAAACCTTTAAGGTTTAAGATACTTAAATTCATATATAACTCCCCTATAGTAGGGCATCCTAGCCATGCGAAGACCTATAAGATTATTTAACGAGTATACTACTGGCCTATAATGTACAACTATATACGAAAATACGTTTAAGTATATAGAATGTGTGTATATGGAAAGACCTCTTATATAAAGAAATAAGGAGTACTTTAACCGCTACTAATTCCGATACAAAGATGGCGCGATATCTTAATTAACTTTATAGTTGACTTGCTTAATAGTAATAGGTTTATAAATATTATTATTGTTTATTGCTTAACGTCCGATTCGGATCCCTATTGGGCCCACGCGGACTACTCCTTATATATATGTGGGGAGAAAACTCTTTTGAGAAAACTCCGTAATCCATCTCCCCGCCTTTTAGGACTCGCCTATAAAGCGCATATAAGTTACCTATAGTGCTCTACTACCTTACTTTTTGACCCCCCCGGGAACCACTACTGCCGTAACAAGCCTACGGACGCGCTAGTATCGCAAACTTTGCTTTACTACTGTAGAGTTATTAGGGGGCGCCTATTGCTTGCCCCTTTGCCTTCTATTACCATTTCCTTTGCAACCCGAAACTGGTCTAGTATATTTTAGCTAATAAGCCACTGGGTAACCGCCTTAAGACCTTTTTATATTAAGAGTAGTGTATTATAGTTCTCTATACCAGCTACTAAGAGTATAGCTTCTTAGTTAATGCGTAGGGGGCATAATAGTATTATGTGTTTTGGTGTCTGTCTTGGCCAGCTATATTTATATTTTGGGCTGCCTACTAGGACACCTACCTAGTAGAGCCAATCTTTTAGTCCTATTATCCCTGTTCTTAAGAGTGTTGCTATTGTATTTTCTGCCTTTATTAGGCCTTTTTGGAGCTCTTAAGTGTTTACCTCCTATGGCGTTAACTATACCACGGCTTAGGTTTCTTTTGCCTAAGTTAGCCTCTATACCTTTAACTCCTATACGCCTCTCCAGCATCAGTCTAACCAGTATTATATTACAGAAGATGGTTTCCTAGCGTTCTTTTATGCTTTACTTTAGCTCCTTTTTCTTTCTTGCTATTATTTTTGCTGGCCTCTTATATATCTCCCTTCCTCCTCTATATAGGCCTGGGCCCTAACGCAGTACTATTCTTCTTCTGCTTTCTTTACCTATTTCTCCAATATCTCTTCCCTACTTTAGGGTTGTTGGTTTATTCTCCTATAAGGCGCCCTAGGGTCCCTCTATAGTTTATTTAGGCGTGTCTTAATATACTTTATAACATTAGAGTTGTATTTACTTTACGCCCTTTATATTGCAGCGGCTTTAATATATAGTTATAGGGGGGGAATATTGGCTTCCTTCTTAAGTAGTGCTATAGCCGTTCGCTTATACCCGCCTGTTATGCTCTAGAGGCAGGTTATTTAGACCTTTTAGAGTGGTTTAAGGAGTAATTTAGGGGGGCCCTTCTTAGTTTCTCTAATGGCCTAAACACTGGATTTATATGTTATAGTTAGCCGGACAACTGCTATGTATAGTAGGCGTAACCTCTAGAAGTATAGACCCTATATAGAATTAACAATTCTAGATAATATAATGTACTATACTTAGCCCTTACAGGCCGCTTATACCGTATGTGCGCTCTACTGGAGCTTACTGTCTACCTATACTCCTAATACCCTTAGGCCTTAAACTGGTTGACCCCTAAAGCCTTAGATATAGATTATATGCTAGAGATCTGCAAATTAGTTGCGTTTTCTTATAAAATGGATTAGCTAGTATTTCTCTAGTAAGAATTAGATTCTATATTGTCTTACCCATTTTATATAGGTGTTATAGGCTTTCTTTAGTATTCTATAGTTCTCTGCGGCTGTTGGCCCGTATATAATTAGGTTTGTGTTGTTAATAAAGCCTATCCCCTAGGTCGCCCCTTCCTTAAAGGTGTTAAGTAAGTTGCTTATAAAGAAAAAAAAGAGTATAGGTAAAAGAGGTAATCCTTATAGTATACCTATTATAACTGTAATAGGGGGGCTCTAGTATCTGCTAAAGACTAGTAATGTCTCTTTCTGGCCTATAAACTCTTAAACAAATTATATAATCTATTCTGGGAAGCCCTTTGCCCTAAGGATGTATAGGAGGCGCTTATAGGGTATATTATTATAGGCGCCACTAATATCTAGGCTAAGTATTAATACTATAAAGTCCTTGCGCATAGCCTATGCAGTTTTAATGGTAGTAGCAAGTAGTATAAGTGCTAATAGTGTTAAGCGATCCTTTCTTGCCCCTATTTAGCTTTGTAGTAGTAGGGCGTGTTTCTTTACCGTATCTACTATATGGTCCGCTATAACCTTTTCTAAGATCTTGCTTAGGGTGGTAGCTTCCTGGGATTAAGTAGTCTGCTTTACCTTCTTTTTATAAGATAACCATTGTTATAGATCTTCCGAGTTGCGGGTAGTAGCCTATTATAAAGTATGCTCTAGCTATATCTACAAGCTAAGGTGCTATAAGTGGACCACAGGTCTTTAAGGCTTTGTTTAGGATCCTATCTAGTCCTAGTGCTATATTGTTTAAAAGGCGACTAATGGTTCTAGCTATTTCTTTAGTTGTTATGTTGCTATTAACCCTTAGGCGAGTTACCGGTATTTCGCTAGTAATGTTACTAAGGTCTACTAGAGCTGGTTAGGGGAAAAATCTTTCTATAAGGATCTTCACCTTCTTATTATTATTGCTTATGGCCTATAGTTCGCCTGCTCTTTATAGGGGTAGTAGGTATAGGTCTTCTACTAGGCGTCCCGCCTTTTTTTTTACCCATCTTGCTATGGTCCAAAGGCCCTTGTTATAGGGGATGCTTAGGTTAATAGTATATTTATTTATAAACCGTCTCCAGTTGTTTCTTGCTTCTTTTTTAGGGTATTCTTTAGCTGGTTTTTTATGTCTTTATATTGTCTCTTGTCTTTAGGGTTATAGCTACTTATATATTTCCTTCTTACTTGTTGTTGGCTAGCTATAAGAACCGCGCATTATATGGACCATGCGTATTACGTGTAGGGGCCCGGTTTTAAGACTAGGCAATGCTCTTTTAGCCTATTTTTAATTGCTGCCTAGATCCTTTCTAGTCTTTAGTTAATTTCTTTAGGGGTGGCTAATAAGCCTCGCTTGTTTAGTATCGGGCGGATTTCTTCTAGGTCTTAAAGTTGTTGTTTAACTATATTAAGGAAACTGTCTGTCTTAAGCTTCCTTATTGCGTATCTTTTACTATTTAGTTGCGCCTTAATATCCAAATCTAGCTATATCTAGATGGGGATATAGTCTAAGGTAAGTGCCTATTTTTCTTTGGGGATATACCTTTCGAGTCTCTGGTATAGGCCATTGTCTATAAATATAAGGTTAATTGTACTTCTAGCGGTGCCTTATTGCCACGTAATTACTCCTAGGGGAGTGGCTAGCTTAAGGCCCCAGATGTCTATAGCTCTTAGTAGGCACTCTACCTGTTATTTAGCAGCGACATGGATACCCCCCTACTATAGGTGGTAGAGGGTTATGTCTTCTAATAGAATAAACTCTATGCCTTTGGTTTCCAGTAAGCTTATTACTAATATAATATTCTCTATTTGTAGGACCCCTTTAACCCTAGGGTTATATATATTAATAATTTATACCAGTCTCCTATATGTCTGGATTATTATAACTGTAATATCTAGGTTAACTGCTTCCTATAACTATAAGGATAGGCTAACAGCCTTGCTGATTATAAAGTATATATATATAGCTACTTTTGGTTCATATAGGAGCTGGAATCCTTAGGGGCAGTATATTAATTATATATAGGTATTGTAATACGGCTCTTATATAGTAAGGATATAGTGTTTCTCTAGGTCTAGACTGTCTAGTAGGGGCCTTATAAGGCGGTGGTTTGTATTGCCGCAGTTATACTATATAATAGATAGGTGGCGGACCCCTAGCAAGGGTTATTTAACTCTCCTTTATTCTTTGCTTCCTCTATTTCTACTTTCTTTAGGATTTTTAGAACTTCTATCTCTTATATCTACACCCTAGTCGCTACTTATTTTGTGTAGGGCTTTCTATTTCCGTATCTTTTGTTTCTACTAGCGCTTCTATATCCAAATCTGTTATTGTCTCCGGTTCTTCCCCTAGTCTTACTAGTTAGCTTTATGCCCTTTATAGGTCGGCTGCGAATATTAGATTTGCCGCGTTTAGTCTAATTCTTAATTGTCCTAGTCTTGAGCTTACTATAGCTGTCTATAGGGGTCTTTCTATAGGGCGTCCTCTCCCTTGTGTCCCCTATAACCTTTATGTCCCTATTCGGTCTGGTAATATCGCGCGGCGTCGCTTCTAGCCTGTTAAGGCTTGGGATGGCTGGCCCAGCCCCCTAGTATTAAAGGTAGGGAACGCTAGGAAGGTACCTATGTCCCCCTAGCTTATTACCTGTTGTTTCTATTTATATAACCTAGTGTATAGTTATTCCTGTAGCTGTTAAGCCCTTGCCTTCTGTCTCCTGTATTTAATATAGTCTACTCTCTCCCACGCCTTATATATGCTTTGGTGACAGTTTGCGCATTTTATTTAGTCTTAATTTAAGCAGTGTCTTATATTATAGGGGCCTGTATAGTGGCCGCAGCACACCTGTGCTGTGTATGTGGATTGGGTGTGTCCCTATTATATATAGCAATAGCATTATTCTAGGCGTAGTTTGTGGTTATAGAGCCTTATATTATATATAAGGCCATTTATAATTATTCCTTTTTAGATAAAAAGTTTTTGTATTTCTGGTGTATATGTGCTGATAATAAGGGAGCTATATATTTAACTAGTGTCTCCCTAGCAAGTCTCTGGCGACTTTTATATCCTCTTATTGTTCTTATTATATGCTTAGATTACATTTTCCTATTAAAGCCATTGGATTTAGGTAATCTTAAGTCCCGGTATAAGGCGTTCTATATATTTTACTATTTTCTATATAGTTGCTGTGTTGTTTGCCTAGCATCCCTTTTCTACCCTAAGGCTTATAGGAACCGCTAGGACTTTAACTAGGTAGTCTTTATAGAGCACTTTTATACTAATATATTCTCCTAGCCTGTCCCCTACCCTTATAGCTTATTTCTTTACCTATTAGTTTTTTAGGGTAACTCTAATATCTCCGCTCCTTAGGTATTGGACTGTAACGGCGTTATAAACTTCCTTATAAATCTCTATAAGAACTTCTGTTTCTAATTATCCCCTAAGCCCCTCTGCTTTTTCTATATTTGGTTATATTATAATTATATACCCAGTTGTTGTTTTAAGGGGGTTAGGTTCCCTATGCTATAGAAGTATAGCTATAGTAGCCTAGGTACGGTTCGCTGGTAAAGAAGGGTTTTATTTGTTTTTAATTTTACTTAGCCGTTAGAGGGTTTGATTAAGGGATTTCTAAAAGGGCGCCTAAGGGACGCTAGACTGGTGGAGCTATTCTACTAGCTGTATTAGTTTATTATAGCTAACGGTTACTCCCCTATAATTGCGGATACTAGACGCGTCCAATAGGCTTTATATTTTATTAGATGCCTTCTTAATAGAGGTATTTCCGCTTTATGGTATAGTATTCGCCTGTTCTTATTATGGAGGGCTATTGCTGGGCGTGGTTCTAGCGGTTGCGCGTAAGTGCGAACCACTGTCGTTCGACGTGTGCCTCCCCTGCGATGTAGGTATCTTAGGGGGATTCTCTAGGTGTTTTTCGGGGTTCTTTTTGGTTGGTTTTGGTCTTTTTAGGCTAGGTGTAGCAAGAGCTCCAGTTTCTTTTTTCTGGTCCCTAATGTTTCCGCTTATAAATATTATAGTAGTTATTAACCGCCTTATAAAAATGTAATATATAATTCCCATGGACTTAATTAATACGATATTAATAGCCAAATGTTTTATTAAGTATGTCTTTAAGCTATACGGACTTCCTAACTTAATAATATCCAACCGTGGAAGCTAGTTTATTTTAGACTTCTGGCAAGCTCTATATAAATAATTAAGTATTTAAATATAACTTTTAACTGTATTTTATCTAGAGATAGATAGTTAAACCAAAATTGTAAACGCGATTATAGAATAATACCTATAAATATTGTGACGGTGCTGGAGCGCGTTACCTGCCGTATTTAACCAATTAGGATTTTCCATCCCCGGGATAAAAAATCGCCATTGGCTCGCTTACTACTAGCGCCTTGGCAGCTCCTTTGTATATTATTTACCTATAACGCCCCTTTCTTTTCTTCTCTTTAGCTTAGTATCTTTACTAAATAGCAATCCACAAGCTTCGGTTTAGAGGCATTTATACAAGCCGTTATATTATACTAAGCTCTCCCTACACTGCTTAGGAAGGCCTTAATAATATCCCACCCTAAAAGAAGACCTTTGTCTACAACAATGCGTTAACGCGCTATACTTAGATATTAAAAAACTTACACTATCATTGCCTAAGAAGGCTCTAATAATATCTCACTTTATAGGCCAGACTGTACTTAACCTGTACCCCTAAAAGAACCCTAAAATTAAAACCGAATTATATAATTCTGATAAACCTTAGGAAGCCAATAATAGCACCTAAAGCGAGCTTATTTAAAAGACCTATTTTTACCTGAGAGGAATATGAGATCTAGTTAGGATTAGAAATTAAAGATAATGATAATATTATAGATATACACGAGCAGATTCGTGCCCTTGTAGTTAATTAGAGAGTTAATTATCTTTAAGCCTAAAGTATATAAGAGACTCTAAAGAAAATCCCAGAAAGCCTTGCTGCCCTATAAAATAGCCTAGCCTCCCCTTTATAAAGCCTTATTTAACCCATTTACTTAACCAAATATAATATACTAGAGAGTACGGATATAATAACAAAGTAATTAAAGTCCGTTAAGCTCCCTAACCCCCTACTACTGTTGGACGGTATAGACCTAACCTTTAAGAACTGGAGAATCTAAGTGCGAGGAAAGCTTTATATTAACTATAACCATTTCCCCTCTAAAGAAGCTAAAATGCTCTACCTCTTTGGTTAAACTATTGGGGACGCCTAGTAATACCTTTAGGCCAAGTTTGAGGACAAGTTACCTATTCGGTTTATATCTATTAATGAGATAATATAGCACCTAGCTACTATCTATATTAATCCAAATAAAGTATAGGATGCCAATTACGACTATAATCGCCTAATAATAAAATTAAACTAATTCTTTACTAAATTCTAGATTTAATTCTTATACCTAGTAGGCGAAGGCTAGGTTCCCCCTAAGAACTACTGTTTAGGCCTATATAATAAGCTAACGGTCCGACTATAAGAGAAGATCGTGGTAGCCTTAGACGACCTATTAACCTACTAAAGACTTGCAGCCCGATATTTGTTGCTAGATTTAGAACTAAAATAAATTAATACTCGTTTTAACCAACTAAAGAAGTCCTATAGCGACTAGAACCTATCTGCTATGCCAATAGGAGCTAGCGTCGGAAGACAAACTACAACCGCCCTTATACTAAAAGCGGTTATAACTACCTACCTACAAGCCTCGTCCAAATTGCTATATACTATACCTTTAGCAAATGCTTGTTGCAATACCCTAGTTAACCCTACTATGGTCACGTGCTTTAATTGCGGAAAGGATAGTTATTTTACTACGTCCTACCTAGAGCTAAAGGATATAGGTGATATTAAGGAGCTAGAGGAAGAAGAAACATCTAATAAGTTAGAAAAAAAGAACCCTAGGGAAAGACTCCCCCTTAGGGTATTCTATTAATCTTAAAGAGATTAATCTAAGTTAGTTAATAGGTGGAAAACACTTTATAGTTCCATATATAGTATCTTAAAATAGATATGGAGTTAATATAACCACCCTTATTAACACTAGAGTAAATGGCTTTGCCTTTATAAATACTGCCTATATTGTAACGGAACCTTATAGCAGGAACTACGGTGGGTCCTGTTATTGGGCTAGGTATATAGGTAAGAACAAATCAACAACGTAATAATAACTGGTAGAGTGGTTGCCTAACAGATTAACTCTAATTATATTCTAAGATTCACTACAAGGAGAGAACTATCTACGGTAGGGACTGAGGTCCTTTAAATACACAACTATACTCCTAAGAAATCCTCTCTTGTACGTGAGGTACGTGTTATACGTGTTATACACAGGCGTACACTGCGTATACTTTATATACTGCGTATAACATTATATAACTCGCTTACTATTCCTTATTACATAGTTCCACCAGATCCATTCTAGACTATACCTATATTAACTAATTAGCTTCCTATAACTCTTCCCTAAGTAGTTATAACATTGTACTTAAAGTGTCTGTAATACTATCTCCCTCCTCTTTATCTTTGTCCTTAAAGATTCCTACTATCTCCAAGTTGTCTATTAGAGGTGTAATATCCGTTTAATTAGTCTGATTAATATTCTTGCTTATTATACCTAAAGCTTCTTCTTTTTTATAAGCGCAATATTATACTTATACTGTAGCTGCCATACTGTTGCTTAGTAAGATAATGTTATCTCTATATTCTTGTTATGCGAAAGTGGGGTTAGTATATATTGCAATAGCGAGTCCCTCGTCTTAATAACCCTTGTTTTACTTAGAGTGTACTAAAGCAAATATTTAATTATCCTGTAACGTTCGCTCTGTCTCTAATACTAAGTGTGCGCGTCCTATAACTCTTAACAGTCTTTAAGTTCCCTAAGTAACTTGTTATAAGGTCTTATATTTAATCTACCACTATAAAACTTAAGTCTAAGTTGGCTGCTGCGTGCGCTAAACTCTACCGTTCTGCTAAAGAGACCGCTTGGGCCCTTAAGGCTTAATATTACTCCTTTAAGTCTTAGCAGGTTGCGTTTACTTAGTTAACCCGTCTTAAGAAGGTCCATAAAAAGGTTTATTCTAAGGAGTAGAAACTTGTTTAATAGGGTCTTAACAAGCTAGGTAACAAAAGAACTAGCTCTCCTTCTATAAGGGAAATAACTCTAAATAGCTTGGCAATTGCTCCTCTTAAGTCCCCCTTAGGTAACTTATTTTTTAGCAATCCTTCTTTATTAATATTACCTAACCTGCTTTCTTTTAATACTCCTATACCTTTCCTATAGCGTTTTTTAGGTTGCTTAGTGGTTTCTAGGTAGTCTTACTATAGCCTATCCACTTTACTTTGTACTATGTTTTGTCCTCTACATCCTTATAACTAATAATCTTTAAAACTTACTATTTATCTTCTTCTTGCCCTCTATACGTGTCTGCCTTATAAACTGGTAGCTTAATATTCCTATATACTGGCTCTAGTATTGCGATATATTATATAGGGTAGATCTTTATTTTGGCTAGTAGGTTTAACTTATATATAACTAATAAAATTCTTTGCTTGACTTTAAAAGGTCCTAATTTAATATAGTCTAACTTTTTGCTTAGTTGTTAACTTTTAAAACTTTTATATAGTAGCTATACTTTATCTCCCTCCTTAAGATCTGGTCCCTTAGATCTCTTAGTATTATAGTACCTTTTTATCCTTTACTGTACTAGCTTGGCTGTTTCTGTAAGGTCTATATAAAGATTTATTAATATCTCTATTCTTTATTTAGCTATGCTACTTGTCTTTTTTGCTTAATATAGCGATAATGATATTCTTGGTTTATACCCGTAATTTGCCTTAAATAGTAATATCCCTATTCCTTCTTATAGTGTTATATTATATATAAACTGTATAACTGGTAATAACAATACCCAATTATTCTGTGCGTGATTAATATAATGCCTTAGATACTGTTCTAGTGTCTAGTTTAGTCTTTCCGTTTATCTATCTGTTTGCGGATAATATGCTATAGAGGTTACTACACAAACCCCTTATTCTACTAGAAACACTTCCTAAAATACTACTATAAATCTTAGATCTCTATCTAATATAATCTTGTTTGGTACTCTATGCCTTATAAATACTTCCTTTATATAGATTCTAGTAATATCTTCTACTAATATCTCTTCTATACACGCTATGAAGTATCCCCACTTTATTAGCTTATCCACTATTACTAAGATTGCGTTATAATTTTATCCTATAATAGGATCTTTTAACTTTGGTAACTTAATAATAAAGTCCTATAATATAACTTCCCATAGTCTTCCTAGTACTTTAATAGGTTGTAGCCCTCTATATAGCTTATACCTTATTGGTTTGTTTCTTTAGCAATTTAGATATTCTTTTATAACTTATCTTACTAGTCCCTAGATTCCTTAAATAATATATTTCTCCTAAAGTCTTAATACTAAGCCTGTAGCTCTGTTATATTCTTATATTATTCCCTTATAGAATTCCTTAACAAATTCTTCTATAATAGACTTAGGTATATACGTTACTTCTCTATTTTTATATTGCTCTAAGTCTAGATCCTCTATCTATGCTTTTTAGATCTTTTGTATTCAATTACTCTCTAGTAATTTATAGATCTAACTTTCCTTAGTTACTATAATTTTTATATAATTATACCTAATTAATCTGTTTTAATCCTTTTGTAATAAAGCTCCTAATAGCTTTTTATTACTTTATAGTTTAGCCTTTCTACTTAGCGTGTCTGCTTGTGCATTATCTGTACCCTTAATATGCTGAATTTTAAAATGGTATTCTGTAAGCATTTCCGCCCATCTAACCTGTCTTTGGTTAAGTTCCTTTGTTATTAGGAATCCTATAAGGTTTTTATAGTCCGTTTTAACTATAAATGGTTTCTCTATACCTTATAAGAATACTCTTTATTCCTTAAATACTGTAACTATACCTAATAACTCCTTGTTATAGATATCATAGTTTAACTCTAGTAGTGTTATTTTCCAACTATAGTATGCTACTGGGTGCTATACGTCCTAGTGCCTCTATAGTAAGCATGCTCCTAGTATAAAGTCTAATATATTTATCTTAATAACTGTTTCTAACTTTGGTTAATAGATCTTAAGGATTAGTTCTTAGGTAAATAACTCTTTAAGTTCCTAGAACAGCTTCTTCTATTTACTACCTTAAACCTATAGTTCCTCTTTCTTTGTTAGTCTTATAAATGGCTTAATGCTTTTTAACTACTATGCTATAAACCTCCTATAGTAGTTATAAAACCCTAGAAATGACCTTAACTGCGTAACGTTCTCTAGTTTATACTAACTTACTATAGCTTTAACTTTCTTTAGGTCCATGCTAATCTTTCCTAGTTTAATAATAAATCCTATAAAATTGGTTTTTTTTATAAAGAACTCGCATTTTTTAATTGCTACTAGCATCTATTCTTTCTATAGTCTCTTTAAGACCTATTTAACGTGTTCTCTGTGTTCTTCCTTATTTTCTAAGTAGATAATAATGTTGTTAAGGTATGCTATAATAAACTTATTAAGGTATTCTCCTAATATACTATTAATTCGCTTCTAGAATATTACTAGTGCGTTTATAAGCCCAAATTGTATAACTAATAGTTTATATAGTCCTTCCTTTGACCTAAAGGCTGCCTTTTATTTATCGCCTTCCTTAATCCTAATCTAATAGTACACCTATCTTCGATCTATCTTCGTAAAGATTTTTACATTGCCTATCCTATTTTAGATTTTGCTAATTAAGGGTAAAGGATACCTATCCTTCCTAGTGATACTGTTTAACTATCTGTAGTTTATACACATCTTAAGTTTTCCGTTTTTCTTTGGGATAAATAATACTGGATATTCTACTAATGACTATAACGGTCTAATATATCCCTTATGTAAGTTTTCTTAGATAAACTCCTTAAGCGCTACTAACTCCGTTTTAGTAAGCTTATAAATTAGAAAGAACTTTAAACTTATTCCTTCTTCCAACTCTATTTTATGGTCCTATACTATATGCTCTAACAGCTTTTCACTTTCTAGTAACCATAACTTTTTACTATACTTGTGGTATCTCTTTAGTATATAACTTAAGCCTTACTTAGTCTCTTTATATGTTGCTCTAACTTGGTACTATACTAACTTAGTTTACTATTGCACTTTATGCTATTAAGTATCCCTAATATTAACCTAACCTGTAACCCAATTAATCTTTAGATTATACTCCTATAACTAAGGTATTTCTAGTATCGCCTTATCCTATCCTAATGGTAGGATATTAAAAGACATTCTAACTGGTCTTCCTTTAATAGTTAACTAAATAGATCCTATTTTAAGATTAATAATACCTCCTCTATAGGCTATCTAATCTCCTAAAATTGTTATAAGTGAATATAGGTGTTCCTTTTGTCTATATAGTAACCCTATTCTTTCTACTGCTTTTGGTGATATGTAGTTTCTAGTTACTCTATTATCTACTAACGCTTTAAATTGCTAATCTTGCTATTTAGCTTATAAATTTAGGTATTAACCTTAAATTCCTTTAAGGGTCTAAGGCTCTAATACTAGTTTCCTCTAGTCCTATACGCCTCCCCTTTTCCTAACTGTTGGCTGCTAGATCCTATTTATACTTAGTTTAACCTTAGCTAATACTTAGTTTGTTTCTTTTCCTCTATATACTATAGATAAGTGTTCTCTAGGCACTCCTACTACTGTTATCTATTTAGGTATTTTTCCATAAGGAATCTTCCTAGTTAAAGTATTAAGTCCTCTTAACCTTATACTTCTACTAGGTGCTATTTATGTATATACTTAGTATTCCTAAACCGCTTTTCCTTTGGTGCCTAATATATTCTTATTAGGTACTTCCAGTTCTTATCTTTTAGTGCTCTATATATGTTACACATGTTATCTACACAAGCTATCTATAATAGTATATAATGCGCTGCATGTTTTAGGTTAACTCTTAGTTTATCTTTATTCTTAAGTTTAAACCTATACCTAGTTAACCTGACCACTAGTATCTCTACTATAGGTACTAAGATTTGTTGTTTACTTCTCTAGTCCCTATATCCTTCTTCTAGGTTCCTTAACATTATAATTAATGCTCCTTTAATATAACTTATATGTTTCTCCGTAATAGGTTAGTCTTAGACAACTTTTTTATTTAGCTATATATAAAAGTCTTCCTATTTGTTATTATGTCGTTGCCTATACCACTTTCTGTATAACTGGTTTAGTGTATATGGTTTATCTATTAGAAAGTACCTTATTATTACTATATTATAACATCCTTTAGTATGTCTTTCTTTAAACCTAGTTAGGATATCTAGATCCTCTTCTTGTTCTAGTTTATCTAACTATTTTGCCCTAGGTGTCCCTGCACTTGGCCTATTAATAACTCTTTATATAGGTGCTCTATCCCTTATATAACCTAGTATAGCTAACCTCTTATCTAGCTTTTACTCTTGCTATATAATAATTCTTGTTCTAAACTTATCTATAGTTTCTTGTTTTCTGCATCTTATAGCTAGATCTTTATAGTTATCTTGCTTTTTAATCCTAGTATTAACTATTTAATCTTTAGGCTAAATGCTACGTTTACCTGGGATTATTAACGTTCTTATTTGTTCCCTAAACTTATAGTTCTTAAACTTGCATCCTATACTTATTTATTTATTACTAAACTAAGTTACTGCCCTTTCCTATTAGTTTTTGTCCGTTATAGGTCCTTAGGTATATCTTATCTTATCTTAAGAATCTTAAACTTCTCTTATCTCATCTTAAGAATCTTAAACTTCTCTTATCTCTTCTTAAGAATCTTAAGCCTGTGGCCTTTTACCTTTATTAAGTGATAAGCTAGTATTAGCAGTTGTCTACTTACTTAGTTTCTTCTAAACATTACTCTTATTGTCTTGCAAAGCAATAGAAATTATATCTAATGGTGTTATAACATTTGTTACTAAACCCTATTTTGTAATGGTCTTAGTTTTTACTTCTATTTTAACTTCTCTAAGGTCTATATACTCCTAGTAAGCTGCCTTTATTGCCTTATTATTGGTAAATGCTTTACCTATATTAAATTTATTATCTTTAATATCTAATCTATAAGCTAGTTTATTAGTTCCTCTAAACTTAGATAATAATAGCTCCTATAGCCAATAGCTTGCGCCATACTTAGCGTCCTTATAAATTTAGTATGTATTATTGTAACAATACGTAAAACTGTTAATTAAATATTCTTTTATTCCTCGCAGTACACCGTTATCCCTCTATATATATGTGCCGTCTGCTAGCCTAGTTCCCTTTACTATATGGTTACTTTAACCACCTCTATAGTCTTTAGCAAAATAACCTTATTTTCCGCAATTTATATAAGCCCTATCTTTAAACCATTTTTCTTGCTGTAGAGTCCGCCTAAACGTCTTCTACTACTAAGATCCCTAGTTTGGCCTCTACTCCTAGGTCCTTTAATTACTTAATCCTTAACCTCTAGGTTTCTATAGTTTTTTTTCCTATCTTTAGGTTTCTTTAGTACTGCTTAAGTCTATTAGCTCTGCGCCATTCTATAGTTTTTAACTCTATATCTGTTATTGCATACTCTACGCCTTATATAACTATGGAACTCTATCTTACCCTCTTTTAGCTTATTCCCTTTAATAGATCCTATTATTAATCTTTATTAACTGATCTATTAACTCTCTTAGAGTATCCGCATCTTCTATTAAAATAATTATATCCTGGACTTTAGCCTTAAATTCTTATTTATACTATGCTATAAGCGCCCTGTTATTCTACTTAACCTATATAGCTAGTGTCTAAAACTGTATTATATACTCAATTACTAAAGTGCGTTATACTAAGTTCTAAAGCTTTTATTCCGCTATAATTATAGCCTTTAGGTCTCTAAATATCTACGTTAGTTATTCCGCAAACCCATTCTAACTAGCAAATATATACTATACGTCCTAGTTAGTAGTTGTTATACCATTAGCCTATATTTCTGTAAGGCATAGTTTAAACCACTTAAGTGCCCTTCCTATTAAGAATAATCCTATATAGGCTATTTAATCCAATAATGTTACTAACTTCGCTCCTTTCTATATAACCTTAAAGTGCATCTGCGTAAAAAATCCCTTAAGCTTTAACTTCTCTCCTAAAAACCGTTTAATTAAAGGTAGTTTAATTTTTGCTGCTCTAATTCCATTAATGCGTTCTTTAAGTATCCTATTATTGTCTTATAAGTAATTAACTATTTCCTATAACTAACCTCGCGTAACTACTTGAGAATCCCTATTGTCTATACTAGTATTACCTGGCCTTAAAGTTGTGGCTGCCGTTAACGCCATTATGACTGGTGCTTTAGGTGGCATGTTATTTAATCTTATTTAATACTATAACCTTAGTAGTGAATGTGTAATAAAACCTTGTAGTAGGAACTACGGTGGGTCCTATTATTAGGCTGGGTATATAGGTAAGAATAAATTAATAACATAATAATAATTGGTGGAGTGGTTACCTAATAGATTAACTCTAATTGTATTTTAAGATTTACTATAAGGAGAGAACTATCTACGGTAGGGACTAAGGTCCTTTAAATACATAACTATACTCCTAAGAAATCCTCTCTTATACGTAAGGTACGTGTTGTACGTATTATACGCGGGCGTACACTGCGTATACTTTATACACTGCGTATAATATTATGTGACTTACTTACCATTCCTTATCACATGGTTCCACCGGATCCATCCTAGACCGTGCCTATATCAACTAACTAGCTTCCTGCGACTCTTCCCTAAGTAGTCGTAATATTGTACTTAAAGCGTCCGTAATATATATAATTAACATTGCTAAGTTTCTAAATGTAAAAGCTACCTTACTAGAGAAGCCTGTCTAGGTAAAAGGCTATAACGGCTAAGCAGGTTAACCGGTTATCTATGTCTTAAAGTTGCATATTTCTCTTAATAGACGACGCTAATATAGTATCTTATTTTATATCCTAGACCTAGGGTCCTATAATGTAATCCTTAACCAAAAATAGATGTCCTACTTTAATATTTAGCTAAATATATGGTAAAGACAGTTTGTCTAGCCAGAGGATAGACTAAATATACCCTCCTTTATTAGAGAAATCCGAACCAACCATAATACACTAGCTGTGGGGGCTAACCTTACCTACTAGTAGGATATCTAGGCCCGTGACCTAGCCTTTGCCTATAAAGACGCCCGCTATAAAGCTGGAAAGAACTCTGTACTAATACGGATACTCTCCCGGAGCGCCACGTTTAAAGAGGACTTTACATATAGAAGTAGGACAGATAGTAATATAGGTAACGTTTAAATCGCGCAAACCTAACCAGTATGGAAAAGAACGTACTAATAGGATATAAGGGATAACCTTTAAAAGATATAATAAGAGCTAAAAGGAGTAACAATAACGCTAGTACCCTAGAAGTCCCTAAAGTCACATACGCCCCTATTATTAGGCAACCCCCCTATAGTAAATATTGCCGTAATTAGCGCTATAGCGTTCCACTTTAATATATACCAGAAGGATAATGAAGTCTTTATAACGAGCCTATATAAGATTGACTAAATTATTAAAGATAGGGAGGAAAAGCTAACTAAGGAAGCTAATAAGGAACTAGTTAAACGCCTCCTTCCTACTTTTTATGCAAATTATAAGGACGTATTTTTAAAAGTAGCTTTAGATAAGTTGCCCCCTTACCGGACGTATAATTATAAGATTTAATTAGAAGACAATAACTTGCTAGGCTATAGCCCTCTCTACTAACAATTAATGGATAAGCTAAAGGTAATAAAATAGTACTTAATTAATAACCTTAATAAAGGGTTTATTAAGCTAAGTTAAGCCCCTTTTGCTTCCCCTATCCTGTTTATAAAAAAGCCTAACGGAGGTCTTTATTTTTGTATTAACTATTAAAAGCTAAACGCTATTACTTAAAAGGATTGGTATCTTATTCCTTTAATTAACGAAACCCTTACACGTCTAAGCCGGGTAAAGATCTTTACTAAACTTAATATCCGCTAAGCTTTCTACCGAATTAGAATAGACCCTATATCCGAAGATTTAATAATATTCCGTACCCGTTATAGGTCCTATAAATATAAAGTTCTTCCTTTTAAACTAATAAACGGACCGGCCACGTACTAAAGGTATATAAATGACGTTCTTTTTAATTACCTTAACGAATTCTACACGGCATACCTAGACGACATTCTTATATACTTAGACAACAAACTTAAGTACTAAGTTCACGTCAAGAAGGTCCTAGAGAGACTATAAAACGCGGGCTTATAAGCCGATATTAAGAAATGCGAGTTTGGGGTAAAACGTATAAAGTACCTCGGGTTTATTATAGGTATAAATAGAATTAAAGTGGACCCTAAGAAGGTTAAAGTAATCCATAACTAGGAGCCCCTTTATACTATAAAGGGGATCTAGTTCTTCTTTAGTTTTTACAATTTCTATTGCCGGTTTATTTATAACTATAAAGTTATAGCAAAGCCTCTTATATAACTTACCCAAAAAGACACGCCTTTTATCTTTAATAATGACTATATAGAAGCCTTTAGAGAATTAAAAGATTAGCTTATTTCTTCTCTAATCCTTTATTACTATAACCCAGACCTTAAGTTAATGCTAGAAACGGACGCTTCTAATAGAGTTATAGCGGGAATTCTATTATAGTTATATCTAGACGGCGAATGGTACCCTATCGCCTTTTTTTTTTAAAAAAATAATAGACCTGGCTAAGTATAACTATAAAGTATATAATAAAAAAATGCTAGCTATTATCTAATTGCTATTCTAATAGCGCGTAGAGCTTAAAGGCACGAACTCCTAAATTAATATATATATAGATTATAAAGCCCTAGAGTACTTTATAACTATAAAGCAGCTTACTAGACAATAAGCTTACTAGGCTAAAATACTCTCTTAATTCTTCTTTACGATTATATATTATTCTGGTAAGCAAAACTCTAAGGCTAATATATTAACCTAAAGGGAACAAGACGTAGGACCCTAGGATATACTAAAGGCCTAATACTGGATGCGCGCCCTCCTCTACCCTAAGTAGCTTAACCTACATGTTTTTAAGAAGCTAGACTCCAAACAAAATAATTTAGCACTTATAGAAGAAGTCTTAGATAAACTAATAGGGCTAATTAATCACATCCTAACTGTCAACAGCACGGCCGACTCCCTAAAAGCCCTCTGTGACTAAGCCACGAAAGGTAACCCTAATTTGGAAATGGAAAAAGGACTACTTCTATACTAAGAACGACTTATAATTCTAGATGTTGATAACCTATAGACAGAGCTAATCTATAAAGCCCACTGCTAAGTCTTAATAGTATACACTAGCTGAGACAAGACCTACTAACTACTAACGCCCTGTTACTACTAGCGAGGACTTCTATTAGATGTAGATCGATTTATAAGAAACTACTACGCCTATAAACGCGTAGATACCCCTAGGGATTATAGCCCTAGGTGGCTATAACCGCTGCCAGTTCTAGAACGCCCTCAGCAATATATTATAATAGACTTCAAGTCGTTTCTAAAGGACGTCCACGGCCACAACGCGGCCTTTGTAGTAATTAACCGACTATACAAGCAATCCGTCTCCCTCCCTTATTTTAAGACTATAACTATAAAGGATATAGCCCGCCTCTATATTAATAACATCTATTAATTCTACGGCGCCCCTAAATTAATTATCTCTAACTATAGCCCCTAGTTTATATTAGATTTCTAGAACGAACTTTACCGTATCTTTAAAATTAGGATTAAGCTTTCTACTGCTTTCCACCCTTAAACTAATAGCTAAACTAAAATTATAAACTAGTACCTCGACTAGCGACTACGTCCCTTTATAGACTACTATTAGGACAACTAGTCGGAACTATTACCATAATAGACTACGCGCAGCTTACACTCCCCTATAATAGTATAGGGATGTCGCTATTTAAACTGCTCTATGGGTATGCACTACGAACATCCTTTAATTGGGATAGGCCTACTAAACCCGCTATGGTCCGCGAACGCCTTAGCTATAAAGAAGCCCGGGCCTTTGCTAAGAGAATATATAGAGCCTAAAAGACTGCTTAAACAATTATAAAAAAAGCGCAAGAGAAGAAGGAGTCCAACGTAAACCAATATTATTATAAGGTAGACTTCTAAGTAGGAGATAAGGTATGGGTGTTAATAAAAAACTAAAGAACCTAAAGGCCGAGCCGCAAGCTAGACTACTAAATGGCTGGCCCATATAAGATTCTCTAAAGGGTAGGATACTCTTTTAAGGTTAAGCTACTAGAATTAATAAGGATCTACCCTATCTTTTCCCCAGACTGACTACGAAAGGCTACGGATAATCTATTACCTAGGTAGCACAATAACCCCCCACCGCTAATCCAGATTATAGAGGATAAGAAATAGAAGGTTAAAGAAATCCTAGCAGTAAAAAAGGACCGTAATGTCTTAAAATATTATATAAGCTGGGTAGGCCACGATAAAGACCTAGAATGGTATCCTATATCTAACTTTAAGTACTCCCCCTATAAGTTACGGGACTTCCATTTAGCCTACCCTGACCTCCCTAAACCACCACGTAAATTAGACAACTAGATTAGGTGCTAGGAAGAAGGGTTAGATAACTATGACAATTTAGACGATAATAGGGAGCTTAGATAACGCCTAAGGGCAGGCTTTTTTAGAAGGGGGGGGTAATATGACGGTGCTGGAGCGCGTTACCTGCCGTATTTAACCAATTAGGATTTTCCATCCCTGGGATGGAAAATCGCCATTGGCTCGCTTACTACTAGCGCCTTGGCGGCTCCTTTGTATATCGTTTACCTATAACGCCCCTTTCTCTTCTTCTCTTTAGCTTAGTATCTTCACTAGATAGTAATCTACAAGCTTTGGTTCAGAGGCATTTGTGCGAGCTGTTACAAATATACTGCTCCTACTTGTAAGACGACTAGGAAAAATGGCTGCCTTTAGCTAAGTTTACTATAAACAATATAATAAACGTATTAATAGGCGTAATGTTAGCGACTTAGTTAATTGAGGCACGAGTACGGCAAGAAGGACGCGCAAGCCTATACGATTGGATTGTCTATAAACGAGGATCTAAAGCTAGAGAAAGGAAAGGAGAAGAATAGCAGTACCGCTTGAGGTTTTATGCGGCCCTTAAGTTACGTGACTGCAACTATCTAAAACTGTTTACAATTGTCTGTAATTGTCTGCCACAATCCACCATTTTCCACTAGTGCTGTAACATTACCCCCCCCCCTCTAAAAAAGCCTGCCCTTAGGCTTTGTATGTCCGTATTATGTCTATAGGGTATTCTTATCTTTATGCTCAATAGGCAGCTTATCGTCTTTGCCATACTAGCACTCCATCTACTTGTTAAGGTACTTTGGGGGTCTGGGCTTATTAGGGTATTAGTTATGGAATTCTTTAAGCTTATAGGGACTACCTATAAAGTTCCATATAGGGTACTAAGTGGGGTCTAGGTTATATCCTTTCCAACTAATATAATACTTTAGCGTTCCCCTTACAAGTTTATAGGCTAGTATTTCTTTAATTTCCTATTTGTTGTTGCTATTAACTTAAATCGGCAGGGGCGGTTAATTCTTTTATCCAGGTAGTAGGTTATTTATAGCTTTCTATAGCTTATCTAGTAAGAAAATAGGGTGGACTTTAATTAAGTCTGGGAGTTTAACCTTGTATAAGTTGCTTTCTTTATTAAGGATCTTATATAGTCCTACTATCTTATAGTCTAGCTTATGGCTAGGCCATTCTGTCTTCTAGTTCTTTATTGTAACCCAGACCTTATCGCCTATAGTAAAGTTGGGCTTGCGCCTGTGCTTATTTGCCTACTATTCTATTAATTTCTAGGTCTTCTCTAGGTTCTTATAGGCTACTTTCTATACTTCTTCCAAGCGTCTAGTATACTACTGTGCTTCCTTATAAGATAGTTTTTTGCGTACGGTCTGTGGTCCTTCTGGTTTCTCCCAGTTAAAGCTTATATAGGGTAAGTATCCTATTTCTAGCTAAATAGGTGCAAACCTTATAGAGTTATAGGGTAGGGTTGCCTGGGCGTAGTCTATTATAGGTAATAGTTTACTCCAGTTGTCCTAAAAGTAGTTAATAAAGGGCCGGAGTCTCTAGTCTAAGTATTAATTTATAATCTCCATCTAACCGTCTGTCTAGGGGTGGTATACTATAGAGAGCTTTAGCCTAATACCTAGGATTAGGGTAAACTCGTTCCAGAAGGCTAATATAAACTGCGGCCCGTGGTTGGATATAATAGTATTTAATAGTCTGTAAATTTAGTAGATATAGTAGATATATAGTTAGGCCGCCTCTTTAGTATTAATATTCTTATAATAGGGGATTAAGAATAGGCGTTTACTAAAGTGGTTAACTAGGATCATAACTATATTATATCCGTCGCGGTCCGTAGGTAACTTATAGAAGTCTATAAAGATATGCTGCTAGGGGCGTTCTAATATTAGAAGTGGCTTTAATAGCCCTAGGGTCTTATCTTATAGAATTATAGACCTATGGCAGTTGTTGTAGTTTTGTATATAGCGGTTAATATCTATAACTATTCCGGGCCAGTAGTAGCGGTTGCTAATAATTCTATAGGTCTTATTTTTTCTAGGGTGGGCCGTAGAGACCTAAGTATATGCTTTAGTAATAAGCTAAGTCCATAAATTCTGTTCCTTTACTACCACTAGTCGTTCCTGGTGCTTAAGTAGTCCATTTTTAAGGGACCATGGGCTAGTAGCATCCTTTACCTTTTCGCGGTACTCCTATAGAGAAGGGGCTGTGCGGTTTGCCTACAGTAGTTTATTAATAAGGTTAAGTTCCGTGGAGTTAATGGGGCATATATTAGCGTCTAAAGGGTTTGTATTTAGTTCTGCCTGTATTTAGGGGTTAAGGTGCTCTAGTTATAGTAGTGCCTAGGTCTATAATAAGATCTTCGCAGCTACCTGGTTACCTAGGTCCTATTTACGCCTTATAAGAGCATCCGCACGGTTTATAACGCCTGGTCTATATATAATTAAGAAGTTAAACTAAGATAGGATATCCGCCTAGCGTACCTGCCGGGCTGTAAAGGCCTTAGTTGTTATAAAGTATTCTAGGGCCTTATAATCCGAAACTACCTTAATGGGCTTAGGGGTCCCCTCTAGCTATATACACCAGTGCTAAAAGCTAGAGATAATAGCCAGCATTTCTTTATTATGGATATAGTAGTTTAGCTCAGCATCTATTATAGTCTTTAAATAGTATATAATAGGGTGCTATTCTCCGTCTGGTTGCTTCTGGGAAAAAACACTAGCTATTATACTATCTAAGGCATTAGTTTCTAGCATTAAGGGCCGTTCTAGGTTAAAGTGGGTAAGTAGAGGAGTCAATACTAGCCACTTTTTAAGCTTATTAAAGGCCTATATACATATGGCGTTAAAGTAGAATAGCTGGTCTTTCCTAGTAAGGCGGTTAAGAGGCTATATAATCCTACTATAGATCTTAATAAAGCGTTAGTAGAAGTTATAGAAACCTAAAAATAATTATACCCCCTTTACGGTCCGTGGGGGTGCCTACTGGTTAATTACGGCTATTTTCTCTAGGTCGGCCTTAATTCTATCTATACTAATAATAAAACCTAGGTACTTTATATACTTAACACTAAATTCTAACTTCTTAATATTAGCCTGGAGACTAGCCTTGTGGAGCCGTTGTAGGACTTTATAGATATGCTCCTTGTATTCCAGCTCGTTCTTAGAGTAAATTATAATATTATCTAGGTAGGCCGTATAGAAGTTGTTAAGGTAGTTAAAGAGTACATTATTTATATACCGCTGGTATGTAGCTGGTCTATTAGTTAGTCCAAAAGGGAGTACTTTGTATTTATATGTTCCGTAATAGGTTTAAAATATAGTAAGCTCCTTAGACCTGAGGTTTATCCTAATTTGGTAGAAGGCCTAGCGGATATTAAGCTTTATAAAGACCCTGGCTCTACTTATTTAGGCAAGAGTCTTATTAAGTAAGGGTAGCGGATAGTAGTCCTTGTAGGTTATATTATTTAGCTTATAGTAGTTAATGCAGAAGCGCAGTCCTCTATTTGGCTTTTTGGTAAAGAGAATAGGCGAGTTAAAAGGGGCTTGGCTAGGCTTAATAAAGCCCTTATTTAGGTTGTTAATAAGGTACTGCTTTATGGCCTATAATTCGGCGATAGACTGTGGGTAGAGAGGGCTAAAGTTAAGAGTGCTTTCCTTGCCTTGATTGATCTTGATCTTATAGTTATATAGTTAGTAAGGCGGAAGTATATCTGACGCTGCCTTAGAGAATACATCCTTGAATTTCCAGTGTTAATTAGGCAGTTTTTGTTCTACTAGTTCCTTATCTATAAGCTCGCTTTCCTATCCGCTAAGTTTACTTTCCTTTTCTTTAAGTATTTAATTAATTTTATATAGGCTAGTTATAAAGGTAACGGTATTAGGGTTTTAATAGTAGTTTATAAGATTAGGTTTTTAGTAGTACTAGTACTAGTACTAGCACTAGCGAAGTTATTCTTAAGGAGATAGTTAATTTGTCCTAAATTAAACTTCCCTCTAGCTGCTATATACTCTTTAATCTTAAGCTTAGTCTACTCTATAGGTTCTTCTTCTTATAGGGTATTAAATAGCAATTTGGGGACTATAGCGTCCCTATACTTTCTTACCTATACGCCGTTAGTCCGTAGAAGTATTTAGAGCTTTTTAATATATATCTAGTTATAGTTCTTAAAGATCTATACTATAAAGTTCTAGAAATCTTCCTTGTAGGCTTTCTATAGCATATTATCTTTAAAGTTATAGACCTTATATTCTAAGGTTTTAAACTATATAAAGTTATTAATGTCTATAATATTAATATTGTTAGAGTCTATATTAATTTCTCTACCCTATTTCTTTTATTCTTTTCTAACTTATACCCTAATATCTGCTATATTAATTCTTATTTTATGGCTCTTATCTTATTTAATTTTAAGTTTTAGAGGATAAATATATATAATAGACGCGAACTAAGGGTTTCTTATTTTATTAAGTTCTAATTTTAGGTTTTAAAACGCGTAATAAATATAAACTAAGGGCCTATTAGGGGGTTGGTTTCTTAAGTACCTAACGCCTTTTAGAGTACGTGATGGACGCGAACTAAGGGCCTATTAAGGGGTTGGTTCTTTAAGTACCTAAAAACTATATATAAAGAATTAAGGGCCTATTAGGGGGTTGGTTCTTTAGCTATATATTAACTAATACTCCTTAGTAAATAGGTTTAGTAGAGGCCTATAAATAGGGACTAATTAAGCTTATCTCTCTTTATAGATAATATATCTCCTAATCTATAATTACTAATTAGTGTTTATATTACTTCCGGTAATATATATCGCTATTATAATAGTATTAGGGTAGTAACTGATTTAATTAATACTTAATTAATTCTCCTATTCTATAGGTAGAATTTAGTGGATTTCCTAAGCTCGCTTAGCTTATATAACTAACCCCTTTTAACTTGTATTTTCAGGTAAGTTGCCATAAATTGCCCTAGATTGCCATTACGTAATGGCAATTTACGGTTATATAACTATAAAGACATAACCTTAATTAGACACTTACCTTATTGGTATAATCTATTTTGTTAATATAACCCGCCTTATTAAGCTAGGGTTTTAATAAGAAGTTAATAAACCTTATAAAGACGTATATAGAAGATAATAACTTTAACTTTAAACTTACTATTTTTTATAACCTCTATAATAGAGCTAATATGCCCTAAAAAGCTAAGGTTAAAGCCTACCCTATAATGCTACGCAGCTTAGCACTTAACTATTACTATATTAACCTTAAGGATATTACTATAACCCTTTTATTTAACCAAATCTATAATATAATATATTACTACTTTAAGGGACCTAAGTATAGACGTAGTATACTAGGGTAGTAGAACTTAATAACCTTATAGTCTATAATAAGTAAAAGTAAGAATACCGGTAAATTAACCTTAGATTACCTATAGTTGCTTATTAAAGAACTAAGACATCTCTAGTATAGTCTTAACCTAGATTTATATATAGATAAGTTTCTTTATAATAAGCTTATTAACGCCTACTAGGAGTTACTAGTGTATTAATATACCTACTTTAAACCTTCTAATAGCTTAACTAGCCTAATTAATAACTTACAATCCTCTATTATAATATTTAAAAAGTTAAATAGTAAGAACCCCTAAGCCTTTTTTACTAACTGCTGCTACTATAAATAATACCCTTAATTACCTTATAGAATATAATTATTCTTATTTAACTAATATGCATTACTAAAGAAGCGCTGCTTTATCTACTATAAGAAAGGTTATTAGTTATCTAAATACTTAAAAGAAGAATATAATAAATTAAGAAAGAAGTTTAAGAATAGACTTAACTACCGCTTTAATAGATACGCTAAGTAATATATTACTAAGTATAAGGGAATAGACCATAATAATAAACCTAATTTAGAATCTATTAATAACATAATAAAAGCTCTTATAATTAATATTAAGTCACTACTACTATTTCTAACTTAGGAATAAACTAAACTATTTTTTACCTTTTTTAGAATAATATAGTATAAAGGAGCTGTTAATACTGTAACTAACTTAGTAGACTATGTCACGGCACTGTCCTGACGCATACTATCTTGTACTGTCTCGTACTGCTTCCTACTATTAGCTGGCCTACCACTAGCGCCTTAGCAGCTGCCCCTACTATTTGTGTACAATACCCCCTTTTACCTCCTTCTCCTCTTCATACCACAATATAGTTATTCAGCCTATTAGCATTATAGCACTATAATAGTTTGTGGTACCTCCTCTTGCGCCCCATCGCGATCTTTATTCCCCCTAGTCCACTATCTCCATTTTCCCAATATAATCGCGACCCAGCGCGACTGATAATACTGTACTACAGTCTTAGACAATCTTAGTATTGTCCTAGACAATCTTAGCATTACAGCCAGCCTTATAGATTTTAATTACCCTGCCTAGATCCCCTGAAATGGGTGACCAGAATACCCCATTAGCGAATATATGCGAAGCGCTCGCCCGCCTCTTTAATACCTCCTACACCAACATTGCCTGGGCAATTAGGAGTGGTCCGGAGTACCCTAAGGACCTTAATATGGCAGGAATATTTTAGTACCTCTTTATATGTATAACCTTTTTAACTAGCATTAAGAGCGGTCTCTAAACAGTCTATAATAAAGGCCGGACTATAAAGTCCCAACTTAAAGAATCTTAGCATAGAATTAACTCCCTTAAGACACTTAAACTATATATAAAGTAATATAAACAGCAAGCTTTAGTATATACTGAGACTATACAAAGTCTAAGCTCTTAGATTACTATACTTACCTAAACCATTGCCAATAAGAACACCGCTACTGGCTCTCCTCCCCTAGCTAAGCCCTATAGAAAAAAGCGTAAAGTAAAAGACCTAACCCCATTTAATGGCAAGGGATTGCTAACTAAAAAGTAAGAAAATTTTGAAATATGGGAAATAAAGATCTAAGGCGTTTTCTATAGAGATGCAAAGTGCTTTAAAACCCCAATGGACAAAGTCCTCTATATATTAGATATGCTAACAGATAAGGCTTATAACTATATTAAGTATGGCCTTAATATACTATATATATACCTAAATAACCTAAGCAAATAGGCCTTCTTTAACTAAGAGTCTATATTTATATATATAAAGAAGTACTATAAAACCATAGATACAACCTAAGCAGCTAAAAATAAATTAGATACCCTAAGCTAAGGCAAGTGTAATTACTAGTCCTAGAAAGCAGAGCTTAATGAGTTAATAATTAAAGTAAACAAGACCAAGGAACAAAAGGTAGATCTACTTAGGAAGAATATTTTATCTAAGATAAAGGACTTAGCCCTTACCCTTAGCCGTAAAATTAATAATGCTAACTATAAGGGCTGGAGTAAGCAAATAGATGTATTTGCTTATAACCTACAGAACCACGCCTACTATACTAAGCTAAGTACCACTAGCGGCTATTGACCTATATTACCTAACAATAACACCTTAGTACTAGCACTATGGAATAACTCAATGGACCTTAACGCCGTTAAATTTAGTAGCAGTAGTAGTAGCCTCCCTAATAATGTTTAAAGATATTATATAGATAACAGACTCTGCCTGGCATATGGTTAACCTAGCTACTAGAAAGATGCTTATAACCCTAAAATAAACCTAAATCCCCTCCTAATGCCACCACGCTAACCCCTTCCTAGCTGCGGCAGATTCTTTAGCAGAGGAATTAGTAACTAAAGCAATAACTATAGATAGGGATGTGGGTTTAGATATAGAGACCTACCCCCATAATTCCCTTCCCTAATACAGCCCTAGCTAATGGTCCCATATATAAACTATAGATAAGTGCTCCGTGCCGCTACTAACTATAAGACCGGCTATGTCCTTAGCAAAGTACCCCCTAGTATATATACACCGTTGGAGACTGATATGTTAGGATATACTAGCCAAGACCACAGTTACTAGCTAAGCCCTATAATCCAGTTATTAAAAGACCAACCCTTAGACTAAGTTACCTCTAAGGGTTAGAACTATATAGGGAGGAGGATAAAAGGATTAGATCTATGCTATTAAATTAGTTAGACCTTATTCTAAGCTAGCTGCTACTTAACCTTAGAATAGCAAATAATAATAGAAATACCATCCTTATTTAGACCTACCTCTCCTTACTGCATAACCTACTCCTATAAGTTTTTATTAAAATAGTAAGTCTTGTTAATAGTAGTAGTATAGCACTAGCGTTTGCAGACGAAGACTTACTTATAAAAAAGCATAATATTATAATAAAAAGACTCCTAGTCCTAAAACTACTCCGCCTTACTAATAGACTCCCATCTAGCTTTATTACCCACTATTTTATAGCAAAAATAATAATCAGCCACTATACAGAATTTATACTCTTCTATATCACAAAGTTATTACCCTTAATACTAGTAATTCTTAAAATACCCTAGCTTAAAAAGCATAACCTAAGACCAGACTTCCCTACTTTAGAGCTTAAGTTTAACTCTAATTACTATGCCTATAACTGTCTCCTATAGTATATTCCTAACTATAACCAAGTAGCACCACGCGGACACATCGCACGGCCAATGCTTAGATACTATTAGCCAATAGTAGAAGAGGTACCTAATACTAATAAGCTAATATACACAGTAAATAAAGTAGAGATTCTGGAAGACTAGACTACTGCCCTATTTCTAAAAAAACAAACACCACTAGAACTATAAGTCCCCTATATACACCCGCTTAACCTAGGTTAGCCAATAAGATACCTAACTTTAAGTTATTTACCGTATATATATATAACCGCATGTATAATAGCCAAGGGTATTATAGCTAAGACCGAAACCAGAGCAATTAAGACCTCCCCCCTGCAACGCCTAACCTTACACCCGTCTCCCGTGTATACTATACAAGGCCGCCGCCTTATTTCCACCCCCCTAGGCCAACTAAGCTGTGCTAGCCTAGCTATAGCACTGGAGAACTAAACACGCCCTAACCTAGACGACATTAAATGCACTTATACCATTAATTTTACCCAGTTCTGTAAATAAAAAGGCGTAAAGGTGATAAGGATCTATATAGTGGAGCTAGTAGAACTGGTTAAATAAGAAGAATACCAATAGCTGTTTTAGGAGCTACCTATAGGCCTAATAGAAGTACTAAACCTGTTAGAAAGGTCTTTCCGCCAGCTAATAGAAGGCAACTATATAATAGAGGAAGCCTGTAAAGCGCTACCCCCTTATTTCTATAACTTCTTTAAGATAAACCTAAAAACCAAGTCCGAGTTTCTACGCTAGAAGATAGTTAATACTAATATTAAGAAATTTCTAAAAGGCAAACCAGGATTAACCTATAAGAATATTTTATAACGCTTACTAAAAGAGTTTTACGAATATATTAAATACTTCCTCCTTAAGAATATAGATAAGCTGCCCCCTTATTAACCATGGGACTATAAAATTAAGATTATACTAGGAAATTAGGCCCTATATTACAAAAATAGACTACTCTTACCTGCTAAACTTAGCTGTGTAAAGAAGTGGATTAACGAGATGCTAGATAAGGGTTTTATCTACAAATTAACCTTACTAGCCGCTGTACCACTCCTCCTTGCAGTAAAACCTGGCGGCGGTATATAAATCTGCTATAACTACTAAGGCCTAAATACAGTTACTATTAAGAACTAATACCTACTGCTACTAATCCGCGAGACACTTAACGTACTCTGCGGTGCTAAGTACTTTACTAAGCTTAATATAATTGCTGTGTTTAACCGGATCTGGATCGCGGAAGGCCATAAGTGGCTTACAGCATTTATTACCCGGTTTGGACTCTATAAGATGCTAGTTATACTATTTAGTCTCTATAACGCGCCTACTATATTCTAAAACTATATTAACCATATTTTATATAATACCCTTAATAACTACTGTACTGCGTATCTTGATAATATCCTTGTCTTCTTAAAAACATACGCTAAGCACACAAAATATGTAAATAAAATTATCTAGAGATTTGGTAATGCTAGACTCCAGATTAACATTAATAAGTCTAAGTTTTATACTACCAAAATAAAATACCTTGGCTTAATTATCTTAATTAACGGCATGACTATAGACCCTAAGAAGGTGCAGGCCTTATAGAAATGGAAGGACCTAACATTAGTTAAGGAACTATAGCAATTTCTTAGCTTCGCAAACTTCTATAAATAATTTATTTAAGGCTATTCCAAGATAGTTAAGCCTATAACTAGGCTACTAAAAAAGAGCATTAGCTAGTTATAGGGCCCTAATTAAGTATAGGCATTCTAGACCCTAAAAACAGTGTTTACTACAGCATCGGTCCCAGCGTATTATAACTATATAAAGAAGACTGTAGTAGAGATAGACGCCTCAAACTAGGCTTTAGGTGGAGTACTCTATTAAGCTAATAAAAGTAACAAGCTTAAGCCAGTCGCATTCTTCTCTGCTAAGTACTTAGCCCCTAAATATAACTATAAAATATATAATAAGGAGCTCCTGGCAATTGTTAAGGCACTAGAAGAATAGTGTCCCAAACTATAAGAAACTAAGTAGCTGTTTAAAATTATTACGGACTATAAAAACCTCTAGACCTTTATAACAATAAAATAACTAAACTAGCGCTAAGTCTGCTAGGCTGAGTTCCTTTCCCAATTTAACTTTGTTATTACCTATAGGCCCAGCACTAAAGCTATAATCCCAGACGCTCTTAGCCGCCTCCTAGGCATTATACCTGCTAATGCTAATAATAAATGTCTATAACACTAAGACCGCGTTATCTTACTACCAAAGAAAGTCGACCCTACTATTCTAGAAGAACTACTAAGCAAATCCCAAGACTAGAGCATTAAAGACTTTATTATAGTAATAGACCTAAAGCTTAAGAAAAAAAACCTTAAGGAGCTTATTAAGAATGCCTATAAAGAGAACAAACTCACTAGGAATATGTTGGCTGCGCTATATAAATAGGAAGACTGTAAAGCATGCCGTTGGCCTAAGTAGATTATAAAGCTGCTCCGCTGTAATAAATCTAAATGTTTAATTATTAACGGCCTAATCTACTATAGGAATTAAGTATTTATCCCTAATTTACCTAAACTCTAACTAGAAGTTGTATACCGCATGCATAGTTTAGGCCCTGCGGGTCACCTAGGCCGCATTAAAACACTAGACCTCCTTAATTAAACGTATTAGTAGCTAGGTATTTTACAGTTTACGGCTACCTTTGTAAAAGACTGCGCTCTCTGCTTCTATATAAAGACCCTACGCTTAGCACCACCTGGTTTCCTAAAATCACTAAAACTACTAGTCTACCCGTGGACCAATATCTCTATTAACCACATTGTTGACTTACCTAAGTGCCTTTATAACGGCAAAATATATAAATATATCTTTGTTATTATTGACCGCCTAATAAAGATAAGACACTTTATTCCTGTTACTAGCCTAGATATAGAGGAGCTTATTAAAGCATTTACCTATACTATCTATAAGTTATACGGCGCTCCAAATACTATTGTTTCTAATAGAGGCTCTTTATTTGTTTCTGACTTCTAGCATTGCCTAAACTAGCGCCTAAAGGTAACCCTAAGCCCCAGCTCCATATAGCACCCTAAAATAGATAGTTAAACTGAGATTATTAATGCAGCAATAAATAAGTACCTATATGCCTTTATAAGCTTCACCTAAAATAACTAGGTAGACTGGCTCCCCCTTACTAAGTTTGCTATAAATAACTAGGTTAATAAGACCACGGGAATCTTACCATTCTTTGCCAACTATAGCTACAACCTATATCTAGGCGTTAAACCAGCAGGCCCCTAGCCATTAGCCCTGTCTGTATATATAAAGAAGGAGTACCTATAAGCTAATACTATTGCCAACCGTTTTAAGCGCATCTTAACCCAGCTTAAAGCCCTAGCTTATATCTCCCAGCGATAATATAAAGATAACGCTAATATAAAATAAGACGAAGGTATAATATTTAAAAAGGATAATATAGTTATGGTTAACCTTAAAAATATAAAGACTAACTAGCCTAAGAGGAAGTAAAATAATAACTAGGACGGACCTTGGCCCGTCCTAGCTGCCTATAGAGAAGTAGCTATAGTTAACCTCCTAGACCACATCCGTGTTAATAAGTCTTTCCATACTTTAAAAGTCCGCCTTTAGTTCCCTAAAGAGATCTCTGGTTAAGCATATATTAATAAAGAGGAATGTTATAATGTTATAGGCAGGATAGCTAAAAGGGATAATAACGGCAATATCACAAATAAGTGGGAATTTAAAAAGACTCTTAATATATATAATAAACAAATAGACGAGCATGGCTTAATATATTATATTAAATAGAAATATTACAACGAGAAAACCTAGGAACCTAAGAAATCCCTAAAAGGGTACGAGCGTGTACTACTAAAGTTCTATAAACAACACCCTAAGAAGCCAAGACCCCTAGACTGGGTATAAGATAAGGGAGAGCTACACTAAGGCCGTGGCCAACCACAAAGGTAATTTATAGTGGTTAAGATTTTATAGAACTTTAACCGCCGGTCAGAGTTATTTAATTGGTTAGTTTTTTGCCAAGAAGCGCTATATAGTAGGGGTATAGAGTTCTACCAATTTTATTTGTTAAGTTGACTAATTAAGATTTTCTATACCCGGCATGGAAAATTGCTATTAGCTTAGTTAAGGGCAGTAAGCGGAAGTAATATCTTTGTAGTGAAAATAGGTTACTTATTTGGTTTAGGGACCAAACCTTCTATGGAGGGGAGTACTGTCATGGCACTGTCCTAACGCATACTATCTTATACTGTCTCGTACTGCTTCCTACTATTAGCTGGCCTACCACTAGCGCCTTGGCGGCTGCCCCTACTATTTATATATAATACCCCCTTTTACCTCCTTCTCCTCTTTATACCATAATGTAGTTATTCAGCCTATTAGTATTATAGCACTGTGACAGACTAATCCTTTACCTATATAATTACTGGCACTAACCTAACTGCTTATTATAACGACTTAGACCTATTTGCCTATATTACTACTAGCTAATATACCTCTAATAAGTTATATAGAGTAATAATTAACATAGAAGCCTTAAAGAAATTAATAGTAGGTTATAGATAATACCTTATATATAGAAAGACCTATAATACTATTATTAATACCTTAAAAGCCGGCGCTATTAATATCTAGTTTAGTATTAGCTCTACCCCTTCTATTAGCTCTATTATAGTTAATATACTAATTAGCAATATTAAGTTTTATATTATAAAGGCCAATATACCCTTCCTACTATGCCTCGCAGATATAGATATACTAAAGGTCTATTATAATAACCTTAAGAATGTCTTAGTCACCCTAATAAAATTAGTACTAATAGTTTACTAATTTAGCTACCCCTTCTTATTATAGAAAGAGTTACTATAGTTATTTATATTACGGACAGCTTAAGTACGATGTTACGACTACTTAGAGAAGAGTCGGCGGAAGCTAGTTGGTTAATACAGGTACGGTCCAGGATGGATCCGGTGGAACCATGTAACGAGGAATGGTAGCTAAGGTCACGTAATGTGATCTATATAATCTGTGTAATCTATATAATCTATAATGGAGTAGATAGAGCACACATACCTTATAGAGCGAAGGGATTTCTTAGGCGTATGGTTGTATATTTAAAGGACCACAGTCCCTACCCAGATAGTTCTCTCTTTATAGTAAATCTTAAAATACAATTAGAGTTAATCTATTAGGCAACCACTCCATTAGTTGTTATTACGTTATTAACTTATTTATATCTATATACCTAGCCCAATAATAGGACCTATCGTAGTTCTTACTACAAGGTTCCGTTACACATTTACTACTACGGTTATGGTATTAAACAAGGTCGAACAACATGCCACCTAAAGCACTAGTCACGACGCCATTAACGGCAGCTATAACCTTAGGCACAGGAGGAGACACTAGCATAATAGAGGCGGATTCTTAGTTAATTACGCGAAGTTAGTTACAGGAAATGGTTAATCACTTATAAGACAATAGTAGGATACTTAAGGAACGTATTAATGGAATCGGAGCAGTAAAGGTTAAGTTACCTTTAAGCAAACGGTTCTTAGGAGAGAAGTTGAAACTTAAAGGATTCCTTACGTAGATATATTTTAAGGTTATACAGAAAGGAGCAAAGTTGGCAATATTATTAGATTAAGTAGCGTATACAGGATTATTCCTAACAGGAAGAGCACTTAAGTAGTTTAAACCATATCTTACCGAAATATAGGCCAATGGTATAATAACTACTAACTAAGATATACAGTACATATTTGCCAGTTAAAACGGGTTCGCAGAACGGTTAACGTAGATATTTGGAGACCTAGAGGCAATAACTACAGCAGAATAAAAGCTTTAGAACCTAGCATAATAAACCTTAGTAATAGAGTATACAACGCAGTTTTAAACGCTAGCTATATAGGTTAAGTAGAACAATAAGGCGCTTATAGTATAGTACAAACAGGGACTTAAGGCTAAAGTCTAGGACGCAATCATCCTAATAGAAGATGCGGATACTCTAAGGGAGTTAATAGATTAAGCGATAAAGATCAATAACAGGATCTATTAAAGGGAACAAGCTAAAAAAGGGTAAGATAGAGTTTTATAGTCGTATAAGGCGTAGAGCACACATTAGCAAATATAGAGCTAAAAACCATAAAATAGCGCAGAGCTAATAGACCTAAACGATACCAAAGAATCCAAGAGATAGATAAAGAAACTATGGAAACCTAGAGGTTAAGGATTAAGTAATTATAGGACTAAGGAGTAGAGGCTAAACTAGGGATCTTAGCAGCAAAAGACGTTTAGGCGGACTCTATAATAAGAAAGATAGTTTAAAGATGGAGCTTACATAAATTGCGGAAAATAAGGTTATTTCGCTAGAGACTGTAAAGGTAGTCAGAGTAACCATATAGTAAAGGGCACTAGGTTATTAGAGTATAATAACACAGATAAAGGGATATTGCGCGGGACTAAGGAGTGTTTAATTAAGCACTTTACGTTTTATTACAACAACGCATACCAAATTTATAAAGACGCTAAGTATAGCGCAAGCTATTAGCCATAAGAGCCAGAGTTAAAAGGACTTAAAGGAACTATAGAGTTAGACGAAGAATAGGATTAACTCTATAAGCTAGATTAAGATATTAAAGTAACATACGGATAAAGATCAGCAACAATAACAATAGAGTTAGAGTACTTATTAATTAATAGCAACGAGGAAGAAAATAAGGCTAACTAGGAGCACTTATACCTTAGTAACGCAATAAAAGCAGAGACTAAAACCATTATAGAACACGGATTAGTAACGGGCGTTATAATACCATTAGATACAACATCTATTGCTTTATAAGACAGAAGGAGCAATATCTAAAGACAATTAAGTAAGCAGACAACTGCTAGTGCTAGCTTACTACTTATAAAAGGTAAAAGGCTATAGGTCTAAGATTCTTAAGAAAATATAAGAAAGGCTCTAGACTTACAGGACGCAATAAGGATAGCTTAAGAGCCTACAATAGATAAAAACTAATGGGAAAGAGTAGTAACTTAGTTTAGTAATAAACGAATAAGTATAGGACGCAAGTTTAAGAACTATAAGTTTAGGGAATAAGTAAAAATATTAGTAGGAAGCTAAGATTTTAAGAAATAAATAAGGACCATAGTAATTCCAGATAAATATAGTATTCAGCCTAAGGACCAAAAGGTTAGTACTAAGATTAGAAAGTAAAGTAACTTTAAGGATCTAGCTACAAGACGTAGGAAACAAGAAACTATGGATAAGTTTAGGCAAAGAATTATTATATAACAAGAGCAAAAGCTAGATAAAAGGTCAGCTATACTAGGTTGTATAAGGGACAGAGCATCTATATAAAGAGTCACTAATAGGCCTAGTGCAGGGACACCTAGAGTAAAATAGTTAGACAAACTAGAACAAGAAAAGGATCTAGATATTCCAGTTAGGTTTAAAAAAAGATATACTAAAGGATATCACAACGTAGTAATAACAAGGTACTTTCTTATAGATAGACTATATACACTAAACTAGTTATACGGAAAGTGGTATAAGCAACAACACAATAACGAGTAGGAAGATTTTTATATATAGCTAGACGAAAAAGTTATCCAAGACTAACCTATTACGGAAAAACGCATAAATTATATTAAAGGAGCATTAATTATAACGTTAAGGAACCTAAAAGAAGGATCTAGAGACTAGAGAAGTAAATAATAAATCTTAGTACCTATAGCAGAAATACTAGTAGTCAGGTCAACTAGGTATAGGTTTAAACTTAAGAATAAAGATAAGCTAAGAGTTAACCTAAGCCACCTAGCGCATTATACACTATCGTAGATAGCTTATATAGATAATGTATACAACATATATAGGGTATTAAAAGACAAGAACCGGAAATACCTAGTGAGAATATATTAGGCACCAGAAGAAAAGTGGTTTAGAGATGCTAAGTATATATATAAATAGCACCTAGTAGAAGTACAAAGTTAAGGGGACCTAATACTTTAACCAGGAAGATTCCTTACGGAAGAATGCCTAGAGGGATAACAGTAGTGAGATTATATAGAGAATACTTGTCTATGGTATATAGAGGAAAAGAAGTAAACTAAGTATTAGCTAAAAGTAGACCAAGTATAAGTAGGATCTAGTAGCCAATAGTTAGAAAAAGGGGAGGCTTATAGGACTAGAGGGAACTAGTGGTAGAGCCTTAGACCCTTAAAGGAATTTAAGAATAACACCTAAACTTACGAGTTAAGTGGCAAGATTAGCAGTTTAAAGCATTAATAGATAGTAGAGTAATAAGAAACTATATATTACTAGCAGTAGTAAAGAGAATAGGGTTACTACACAGACAAAAGGAGTACTTATATCTACTTATAACAATTTTAGGAGATTAGATAGCCTATAAAGGGGGTATTATTAATCTTAAAACAGGACCTATTTAGTTAACTATTAAAGGGAGACTAGTTAGAATGTCTTTTAATATCTTACCGTTAGGAAAAGACGAGGCAATACTAGAAATGCCTTGGTTATAGGAATATAATCTAAAAGTTAATTAGGTTACAGGTTAGGTTAATATTAGAGATACTTAATAATATAAAGTATAACAGCAAACTAAGCTAGTATAGTACTAAGTTGGAGTGATATATAAAGAGACTAAGCGAAGCTTAAGTTATATACTAAAGAGATACTATAAGTATAGTAAAAAGTTATAGTTACCAGAAAGTAAAAAGCTGTTAAAATATGCAGTATAGGACTACGAGATAGAGTTAAAAGGGGAAACTAGTCTAAAGTTCTTTCCAATTTATAAGCTTACTAAAACAGAGTTAGTGGCACTTAAGGAGTTTGTCTAAAAAAACTTATAAAAGAGATATATTAGACCGTCGCAGTTATCAGTAAAATATCTAGTACTATTCATCCTAAAGAAAAACGGAAAACTTAGGATGTATATAGACTACAAACAGTTAAACAGCATTACTAGAAAGGATAGGTATCCTTTACCCTTAATTAGTAAAATCTAAGATAGGATAGATAACGTAAAGATCTTTACGAAGATAGATCTAAGGTAGGCGTACTATTAAATTAGGATTAAGAAAGGCGATAAATGGAAAGCAGCCTTTAGGTTAAAGGAAGGACTATATAAACCATTAGTTATATAGTTTAGGCTTACAAACGTACTAGTAACATTCTAAAAGCAAATTAATAGTATATTAGGAGAACACCTTAATAAGTTCGTTATAGCATATCTCAATAATATTATTATCTACTTAGAAAGTAAGGAAGAGCATAAAAGACACGTTAAATAAGTTTTAGAGAGACTATAAGAAGAATAGATACCAGTAGCAATTAAAAAATGCGAGTTCTTTATAAGAAAGACCAATTTTATAGGATTTATTATTAAACTAGGAAGAATTAGTATAGACCTAAAGAAAGTCAAAGCTATAGTAAGTTAGCAAGAGCTAGAGAACGTCACGTAGTTAAGATCGTTCCTAGGGTTTTATAATTACTATAGGAGGTTTATAGCATAATAGTTAAAGAGTATTAAGCTATTTATAAGGTTAACGAAAAAGGAGGAACTGTAGGTTTGGGGTAGTAAGCAGAAGAAGCTGTTTTAAGAACTTAAAGAGTTATTTACCCAGGAACCAGTCCTTAAGGTCTACTAACTAAAGTTAAAAACGGTTGTTAAGACAGTTACATTAGACTTTACACTAGGAATATATTTACTATAAAAGTACTAAGACGTATAGCATCTAGTGGCGTATTATAGTTGAAAAATAACACTACTAGAACTAAACTATAATATCTATAACAAGGAGTTGTTAGGTATAGTTATAACATTAAAGGAATAGAGAGCATTCTTATAAGGCATAGAGAAACTATTTGTAGTTAAAACGGACTATAAGAACCTTACAGGATTCCTAATAATAAAGGAACTTAACTAAAGACAGGTTAGATGGGCGGAGATGCTTATAGAGTACTATTTTAAAATTTAGTATACTAAGGGTACAGACAATATATAAGTAGATACTCTAAGCAGAAAAGCGGAACTATAAAATAACGAAAAGCTATTAGGGGCTTTGTTGCAAAGGGACCAGGATAGACTAATTAGGTATAATTATCCCAAGATAGCAGCAATAAGAGAAAGCCAAATCCACAAATTACTAAAGAGTAATTGGATATAGAAGATCTAAGAAGTATAGGTAGAGGATCTAGATACGGAATAGTATAAAAACAGAGAAGCAACTTATATTCTAAGGTCTATTATAAAAGAGTTTATTAAGTCATTCTATAAGGGACTAACTTAAGGGCATAGTAGAGCTATAGGCTTAGTGTTAAGACTTTAAAAGGAATATATTATTTAAGGAATCTGGGGACTAGCGAGATAAGCTATAAAGAAGTGTCTAGATTACCAAAAAAATAAACTAGTAAGGCATAAGCCGTACGGAGGGCTATAACCTATTAAAACACTAGAAAGACTATAGGAAGTTATATTATAGGTGTCTGTACGAGTAGGGGTTGTAAATATCGTCACTAGATAAATGGCGTGGAGCGTATGCGGTAGGGCCCGTATGGCGTAGTGTAGGTCACCTAACCACCTACGGCCCGATAGATAGCCCGACCTTTACTACCCCTTTCTTTCTCTTTTGGTAGACTACAAAGAACACGAATGAATTAAGAACCAGTTACCTTATATTGCAATTGCAGTACCCCCCCGGGTGATACCGACACTGATCAGTGATATCACAGATCAGAATCCGGTGTTA